>VAPL010179893.1_pt1 | contig 50808 bp, 54 predicted proteins | sample 3395061 | NCBI WGS metagenome assembly VAPL01 (sample SAMN08290444, study PRJNA428436) | hydrothermal vent metagenome | isolation source: Deep-sea hydrothermal vent chimney 2 | place: Pacific Ocean: Juan De Fuca Ridge | depth 2182 m m | reverse complement strand
CTTACCTTCTTCTCCCGACTGGGCCGCTCCTATACTTTGGAAAAGCAATGCAGATTCAAGATACTGCTGAGTCAATTATAATTCAAAATGAATTTGATGTTTCATCATCACAGGTACTCGCACTTGCTCATCATTTTGATATGAAATTAGTCACCCAAGATAAAAAAATATTAAAAAAATTTCCATCTACTGCTATATCCGTAGCTGATTTCCTCTCTCAGTCATAAAGCCTAACGAGGCTGTAGAAAAACCCATCTACATATCGTGCTATTATCTAAATTGAATTTGTCGGGTCGAACCAAATTGTACTTGATTTATAGTTTAGGGAAATGTCCGTTGTTCAAAAAATTCTAGTGCTATGGGATTGAACTTAATAGCTTTTCAACATTAGTTAGATAGGTATCAATAGTGTCACTCATGGCTTGTCGTGTTTTTTCAAATTCTTCTTCTTTATTGACGAACTTAACTTTATGAACAACTTTGATTTGGTGTAAACCAATTTGGATGACATCTTCATCTTCAATCGTTGAAAATCGAGTATTGACTTTATTTACAAAAACACCATTAGTGCTTTCTAAATCTTGAATAATCGTGACATCATTTTGAATGCTGATTGTTGCATGATAACGACTGATTCTGGGATCATCGATGTAAATATCGTTATCATGGCTACGGCCGATAGTCATGACATCATTGAGTAATGAATATTCACCCAATAAATTTCCTTTTAAATATAATAAAAATTTAGGACGAGATTTTGTTTGTAATCGAATTGCGTTTTGATAGTTTTTTAGTTTTTCGATAATTTGATGTTCTTTGGGGTGTTGCTGTAGTTCTTCGTAAGCTTTTTTAATCAGATCAAGATCGATCATTGGTTTATTTTCTACAAATGCACGAATTAATGAAAAACTGCATAATTCGTTAATATATTTAGGATGGCCAGTACTGGTGTGATAAATATAATCAATCGCTGTTGAGCTAAATAAAGTTGGATCATCACATCCGGCGACATTTAAGCGGTGTAATATATATTCATAGGTTTCAGATTCATTTAGAGTATTAATATGAATTCTGTAGCGCACACGACGTGAAAGTGCTGACATTTCAATTTCGTCTAAATGTTTATACAGTTCTGGGTTACCAGATAATAGGATATTAATCGCTCGTTGATTATTTATTTTGTTATCGGATAGGCTTCGTAATTGTTCTAAAACTTCGAAGCTATAATCTTGCACTTGATAAAGCACGATAATTATTTTGCTCGATAACGCCTGTTGTTCTAGAACGCGTTCATGGATGACGCCTAATAATTGTTTTTTTTCTGGATTTAGAAATTGCTTGCCAATGCTAGCTGCTATTGTGGTTAAAAGTTCTAACTCATCTTTTGGCGGAGTCATTATTTCAACAACACATAAATTATCATCCTGATTTGATAATGCATCCTGAATTAACATTTTTTTACCGGTGCCAAAATCGCCAGTAATAATGGATACCCCATCAGGAATTTGCATGGCATATTCTAAATGTGATTTTGCCTGGCGATGGGTTCGACTGTTATATTGGTATTCAGGGTTGCTTGAATTTAAGAATGGGTGATCCGAAAAGCCAAAATACTTCAAAAATGCATCAGTGGTGACACTGTCATCGTTTGGATTAGTATTTATATTATTAGGAGCGCTCATATCTTGTTTCTAATCATTAAATTGATTACAAAGACAAGCGTCCATTCTTGGCTTGGTTAAGAGAATTACTATCTTAGTGGCTTAATTTACTTAGTTCAATACTTTAAAAGTATATATAACTAAAGAATATATGTATTGGTTAAAAAATATACTAAATTTCAAGCTTTAAGAATGTGCACAGTTCACATATTGTACTTTGTTTCTAAATTGACATTAATAAAAATGTAACTAAAATCAATTGCTTACGAGCAATTGAGGAAATATATTTTAGTTTTCAAATTTTGATAAAATTTCGATATTAACGTTTAAAGTGTATTTTATTAAATTGTATCTTATTGATTCTTATGGGTTAATAATACTTTTTCAGTAAAAACAGGATTAAAATAAAAATCTAATGTTTAATTTATTTGGACAAGATTTAATTTGTTTATTGAGCGTCATTGCTGGAATATGCAATCTAAAAATGATAAATTTACAGTAATTCAATAACCCCAATTTCAACAGTAAATGAAGTTATACATCAAAACCTTTGGTTGTCAGATGAATGTCTATGACTCTGATAAAATGGCTGAAGTTTTATCTGAATCTCATCAAATCGAATCTGTAGATAGTCCTGAGAAAGCCGATATTGTGCTTTTGAATACTTGTTCGATTCGGGAAAAAGCACAGGAAAAAGTTTTTTCTTTGCTTGGACAGTGGCGTGAAATTAAAAAGGATAATCCAAACTTGATTATCGGAGTTGGAGGGTGTGTCGCAAGCCAAGAGGGTGCGGCAATAACTAAGCGAGCTCCTTATGTGGACTTAATTTTTGGGCCCCAAACTATTCACCGTCTTCCTAAAATGGTATCGCAAGCTCAAGCATCACGAAACACTAAAGCTTCGGTTATTGATATTAGTTTTCCTGAGATTGAAAAGTTTGATCACCTACCAGCACCTCGTGCTAAAGGGGTTTCGGAGTTTGTTTCTATTATGGAAGGCTGTAGTAAATACTGTAGTTTTTGTGTTGTACCGTATACTCGCGGAGAAGAGTTTAGTCGTCCTTTTAATGATATTATTAATGAAGTAAATATATTGGCAAAACAAGGTGTCCGAGAAATCAATTTACTTGGACAAAATGTTAATGCTTATTTTGATGAGTTAGATGATGTAGAGGCTGATTTAGCTTTACTTATTCATTATATAGCAGCAATAGATGGTATCGATAGAATACGGTATACCACATCTCATCCGATTGAGATGACAGAGAGTTTAATCCAATGTTATGCCGAAGTTCCAGAATTAGTTGCTCATCTGCATTTACCCGTTCAAAGTGGTTCGGATGATATTTTAACGATGATGAAACGCGGGCATACTGTTGCTGAATATAGTGCAACAATTGCTGCGTTGCGTAGTGTTCGAAAAAATATTAGTATTTCGTCTGATTTTATAATTGGTTTTCCGGGGGAAACGGAATTTGATTTTGAAGCGACAATGAAATTAATTGAAGATATTAATTTTGATCATTCATTTAGTTTTATTTATAGTGCCCGTCCGGGTACACCGGCGGCTAATTTAAGTGATGATGTGTTACTTGAGATTAAGAAAAAACGTTTGGCTTTAGTGCAACATCGAATTACGCAGCAAGCGCAACAAATTAGTCGCAAAATGCTTGGTACAACGCAAACTATATTATTAGAACGTGTATCTAAAAAAGATCCTGCGCAATTAGCGGGGCGTACAGAAAATAATCGAATTGTAAATGTTACCGCCGATCCGCAATATATTGGTGATTTTGTTGACGTTGTAATATCTGATGTTTATCAAAACTCACTACAAGGTGTTTTGGTGACATCAAATTCGAAAACAGTAGCTTCAACTGCTAATGTTGGTTAACTTAAAAAAACTATAACTATTTTGACTAGTTCAACAAAATCTCAAGATTTAATACTTGAACCGATGGATAACCAACGGTTGATAAACCTCAGTGGTCAGTTGGATGAGCACTTGCGCTTAATAGAGCGGCGGCTTGGTGTTGAGATCAATAATCGTGGCAATGTTTACAGTATTATTGGTGATAATGATGCGATTCATGCTGCTCGTGCGGTTTTAAAAAAGTTATATTCTGAAACTACCCGACAGTCGTTAACACCTAAGATAATTCATGAGTATCTCCAAGAATCGGAGATAGAAGCTTTAGTGCAAGAGGGTGAGTCGGGCAATCTTACATCACCGGTTATTCAAACTCCACGAAGATCGATTACCGGACGTGGACCGAACCAAAAAAGTTATTTAAAAGATATTATTCGTAATGATCTAAATTTTGGGATAGGGCCAGCAGGAACGGGTAAAACATACTTAGCTGTTGCTTGTGCGGTTCAATCATTTGATCAAGAAGAAGTTCGCCGAATTGTGCTAACTCGGCCGGCAGTTGAAGCTGGTGAACGTTTAGGTTTTTTACCCGGTGATTTGGCACAAAAAATCGATCCTTATTTAAGACCTCTTTATGATGCTTTATATGAAATGTTAGGGTTTGAGCAAGTTGCAAAATTAATAGAGCGTAATATTATTGAAGTTGCACCTTTAGCCTATATGCGCGGGCGTACTTTAAATGACTCGTTTATAATATTAGATGAAGCGCAAAATACCTCGATTGAGCAAATGAAAATGTTTTTAACTCGAATTGGGTTCAATTCGACTGCGGTTATCACGGGAGATATCACACAGGTTGATTTACCTCGTGGTCAAAAATCGGGTTTACGTCATGTCATTGATGTCTTAAAAGGTGTTGATGATATTAGTTTTACCTTTTTTCAAGCAAAAGATGTTGTACGTCACCCGTTGGTACAAAAAATAGTAACGGCATATGATAAGTATGAGCAAGAAACTGATCCATCATGATTAATGTTGCAGTACAATACGTCACTGAAGAGCAGTTAAATTGTCCATCTGAAGATTTATTTACTAAATGGGCAAATGCCGCGAGTGTTGCTATTAAAAAAGAAGCTGAGTTAACGATTCGAATTGTTAATGAAAGTGAAAGTGCTGGACTTAATAATTTATATAGAAAAAAAAATTCGGCTACAAATGTGTTGGCTTTTCCTTTTGACATTGATGACAGTGTTGATATCAATTTGCTAGGTGATTTAGTCATTTGTGCTGCGATTGTGAAGGCTGAAGCCGATCAACAGTCTAAAACAGAATTGGAACATTGGGCGCACATGGTAATTCATGGTGTATTACATTTACAAGGTTATGATCATATAATGACAGGTCCTGCAGAAGAAATGGAAAACTTGGAAATTCAAATTTTAAATTCATTGGGTTATAATAATCCTTATCAGGTTCAAGGCATATGAATCAAGCTGAAAAAAACAATTCAGACAATCAAAATAAAAATTGGTTGGAACGGTTAGCTCAAGCACTTTTAGGCGAACCCCAGGATAGAGAGCAATTATTGTCGCTACTTAGGGATTCAGAACAACGTAATTTATTTGATTCTGATGCGTTGGGTATGATCGAAGGTGTTTTGCAAGTATCAGAAATGCAAGCTCGTGACATTATGGTGCCGCGTTCGCAAATGATAGTTTTAGAGCGTGATTCTGATATTAAAAATATTTTACCTATTGTAGCCGATTCTAATCATTCACGATTTCCGGTTATTGGTGATAGCTTGGATGAAGTTATTGGCATTTTATTAGCCAAAGATTTATTGCCCTATTTTTCTGATAAAAATAAAAATAAATTTTATTTGCGCGATATTATTCGACAAGCAATTGTTATTCCTGAAAGTAAGCGTTTAAATATATTATTAAATGAATTTAGAGCTAGCCGAAATCATATGGCAATAGTTGTTGATGAATATGGTGGTGTGTCTGGCTTGGTTACAATTGAAGATGTTTTAGAGCAAATTGTTGGTGATATTGAAGATGAACATGATATTGATGAAGATGCTTTTATTAAAGATCATGGCGATCAAAATTATACGATTAAAGCATTAACACCGATTGAAGATTTTAATGAACATTTCTCGTGTGACTTTAAAACTGACGAATACGATACTCTAGGTGGTTTGTTATTAAATCAAATCGGTCATTTACCAAAACGTGGTGATATAGTCGAGATTGCTGGTTTTAATTTTAAAATTTTAAGAGCTGATAATCGAAGAATTTATCTACTCTATATGACCGTTATCCCTCAAGCACAGGTTGGCATTAGTGCGTCTTAATTCAAATGGACTTTCAAACAATATAATTTTAATATTACTGTTACTTTCAGGAGCATTGCTGCCATTAGCTTTTGCTCCGATAAATTTAATTCCTTTAGCTTACTTTTCTCCAGCAACGTTATTTTTGGCGTTATTAAATACTTCACCAAAAACAGCTTTTTGGCGTGCTTATGCTTTTGGGCTTGGGTTGTTTGGAGTGGGGGTTTCTTGGGTATTTGTTGCCATCAATGAGTTTGGTAATACACCGCTAATATTGGCAGCTTTATTAACGTTTATGTTTGTTGCTTTTGTTGCTTTGGTCATTGGTTTTCAAGGTATGTTTTCGGCATGGGTTTTAAAGCAATTTTCACAAAGCCGACATTATTTAGCATTAGCAGTCTTACTGATTTTACCGTTAACATGGTTAATGTTTGAGTGGATTCGAGGTTCAATTTTTACTGGCTTTCCGTGGCTTAATTTAGGTTATTCTCAAATTGATACTAGTTTAATTGGTTATGCTCCAATTTTTGGTAGTTATGTATTAAGCTGGCTCGTAGCATTTTGTTCTGGACTTTTGATTATTATTTGGAATAGTAGTTGCTCTCGTCAATGGCGTGGTTCTGTTTTATATTCGGTGTTGTTTATCAGTGTCTTTGTGATTGGTTATGCTTTGAAATCAGTAGCGTGGACGAACAAAATTGATGAACCATTACAAGTTAGTCTAGTGCAAGGTAATGCACCACAAATTACTAAATGGGATGCGGATAAAATAAATGACAGGCTCAATATTTATAAAGGTTTAACGGAACAACATTGGGACAGTGATATTGTAATATGGCCTGAAAATAGTTTAACGATGTTTTACCATGATTTAAAAAAAGATTTTTTATCACCTCTAGAAAAACAAGCTATTTCGAATAACACCGATTTAGTGATTGGCTTACCTGTTTTAAATCGAGAAACAGGTCAATATTATAGTACGTTAATGAGTTTTGGTTTGACTCCCGGTGTTTATAAAAAAACGCACTTGGTGCCTTTTGGTGAATTTATACCGTTTGAAGATTTTTTTCGAGGGTTAATTGCCTTTTTAGATTTACCAATGTCTGGATTTAGTCGAGGTGAGTTAAATCAAACTTTATTAAAAGCGGGCGGGCAAACTTTAGCAATTACTATTTGTTATGAGGATGTTTTTGGTGAAGAAGTTATTCGGCATTTTCCAGAAGCAAGTTTGTTGGTAAATGCTAGTAATAATGCTTGGTATGGGAATTCATTTGCGCCTCATCAGCACTTACAAATATCGCGTATGCGTGCTGTTGAAACAGGAAGGGATCTAATGCGGGTGACTACCAACGGAATCAGTGCGTTTGTTAATAGTGGTGGCGAGTTGCTTCAAACTAGCCCGCAATTTGAATCGTATGTGTTAACAGGAAAAGTACAACCTCGAACTGGTGCAACGCCTTATGTCGTTTTTGGTAATACTCCTCTTCATATTGTATTTATACTTTTTTTAACTTTTATCTTTGTACAAAAAAAATATAACATTTTACACTAGGTTTCAATGTTTTTCTGAAAGACTTCACCATCACAAGAAGGACAGTTTTTAATAATTTGTGACTCAGAAAATGTAAATTTTTCACCACAATTTTTACATTCAAAGTCACCGTCGACTGCGACTTCTCCAGAATGCCATTTATGTAATTGTGTTTCCATTTGTTGTAATTCAACACGACTTTGGTCGACAACATTGTTAAAAAACTGCAATAGTCTGTCTTCGGTTAATTCGATGTCGTTCTTTATCCAGTTTTTTATTTTATCTGAAGTATTGTGGATGCGTTTAGTGGTTGATGTAAAATCATCATGTATATATTGTGTTAGTAAATTTATTTCTTCTTTAGTTATATTTTCAAAATCGTGTAATTTAGTTTTAGTATATTCAATTTTCAGAGATAAATCTTCACGAGATAAATCTTCGATTGAGTTTTTTATATTGTGTAAGTTTTCCAATATATGGTTGTAAGTTTCGACAAAAGAGGATTTGTTTGAATTTCTCATGACAGCCACCAATCTATTTTACTAACTCTTATATAAAGTATAGACAAAATATTTCGGTTGAGCTTGGTAATTTTGGTTTGATTGGTTATTTAGTAAACTCAAGTTCAGGTTAATTTCGATAATATAAGGCTATTTTATGAAGCTTTTAGAGTTTAAAGGCATAAAAAAAGCCGAATATATATTCGACTTTTTTGGTTTTGAATGCCGTATGAAATTTAACTACAACCTTTTGGTCGAGGTAAACCAGCAACTTTATTTGCACATTTTATTAAACCAGTAGGGAATAGTGTATAAATGTATTTTTGGCTACTACGATCTTTGCCAAATCTTTCTTTCATTAACTTAGAAAAAACACGAGGCTCTGCTACACTGCCGTTTGTTGTGAAATATTCGCGAGCTAGCTTAATAATATCCCAATGTTCGTCAGTCATTTCAGTAATTTTTTCAGATTTTGAAATCTCAACTGCGAGCCCTTCACTCCACTCATCTAAGTTTAATAACCACCCAGCTTCACTGAGTTCGATTACCTGACCTTCTACTTCTGCTTGCATGGTACTTGCTCCTGAAAAAATAAAATAAATACTTGAGTAATTTTGTCAAGATTATAACAGAATCTCTTATATTAGTAAATAATGATTTAATATTATTTTTATGGTTAAACGGTTAAAAGACACTGATAAAACCGTGTATTTTGAATTGTTTTTGTCCAAATTTTGCGTTAAGTAGAGGTAATTATAATAACAAAATATAATACTGTTGAGATTGATTGGTATAACAGTTTACCGCTAACTTCAGGTTAAGTACTTAATATTGTACGCTGGTAGGCTTCTCGATTTTTAAGGTTTTCTGTGTACCGGCTTAAATTGGGGTATTTTGACACTATTTCTGGAGCCCAAAATAAAATTGAACCGACCATAATATCAGCACAGCTAAAGTTATTATTAATTAAATACAGGTTTTTCGTGTGGGGTTTATTGAATTTATTTTTGAATATTTTTTCCAGTGTTATTAGCACATGGCGGTAACTTTTGAGGTTCCATTCGGCGATTTCTGGCACGCGTTTTTCTGCGGGGTACAAAAAGGTATGTAATAGATACTGGAAAATGGGGGGCTCAAGTGTGGCAGGGGCAAAAAACATCCATTGCTCATAGTGGGCCCGGGTTTTTGTGTTTACTTTTGGGGATAAGTTTTTTTCTGCTAATTTGTCTGCCAGTACATTACAAATTGCACCCGATTCGTAAGTTATTTCACCATTGATATCAATAGCGGGGACTTGACCATAAGGGTGAATTTTTAAGTATTCTTTAGTTTGACCTTTACCTGAAAAAATATCGATATGCTTGAGTTTATAGCTTATGTTCAATTCTTCCAATAACCATCGAATTCTCACTGCTCGAGTTTCTTCACAATAATAAAGTGTTATGTCCATTTTATTGTTCCTTGTTAAATAGTTACTTTTTAATTGAAAGTAACTAATCGAGTTTAAATTACTTACTTTAAATATGCAAGTGGCTTAGATTTTATGATAAAGTGATTGATAATGATTCAGCTCGTTAGGCCTAAATTAACTTGAGGTAAGTTGGTAATCACTAAAGTGAAAAAGCAATGAGTTCAACAAAATTTAAACGTTCACCTTGTGCAATAGCAAATATGTTGGATATTGTGGGGGATAGCTGGACATTATTAATTATTCGGGATTTGTATTTTGGTAAAACCACTTATACTGAACTACAAAGCTCTCTAGAGAATATTCCAACTAATATTCTAGCGCAGCGCTTAAAAAATCTCATTGCTCAAGGACTTATTCGAAAGCAAGCATATCAGGAGCGACCGGTACGCTACGGCTATTATTTGACTCAAAAAGGTCAAGATTTAAGTGGTGTATTGAAAGCAATGCTTGTTTGGGGAAATAAATACATTCCCAATACATTCACTAAAGAACACATCGACGCTTATTGTGAGCAAATCCGGATTAGTAAAAAGCACTCAAATTCAACTTAATTATAATTCGATAGCGTTAAATAAGTCAGTCTGAATACGAGATATGGTAATATTTGCATACCTTATAATGATAATTAACAGTAATTTATAAAAGAAATTTAATATGCCATTTGACGACAAAATAGATGAACAATATCACCCAGAAAAGATAGAGCAGAGTGCACAAGCTTTTTGGGAGCAGAATAAATCGTTTGCAGTGAAAGAGAATGTTGAGAAAGAGAAGTTTTATTGCCTTTCAATGTTTCCCTATCCGAGTGGGCGATTACACATGGGGCACGTGCGTAATTATACCATTGGGGATGTAATAAGCCGTTACCAACGAATGTTAGGTAAAAATGTCATGCAACCGATGGGCTGGGATGCTTTTGGTTTACCCGCTGAAAATGCCGCTTTAAAGAATAATGTTGCACCGGGAAAATGGACAAGAGAAAATATTGATTATATGCGAAAGCAGCTTAAAGAGCTGGGTTTTGCTTATGACTGGGATCGAGAGCTTGCGACTTGTGATCCCGATTATTATAAGTGGGAGCAATGGTTATTTACTCGACTTTATAAAAAGGGTTTAGTTTATAAAAAAACGGCAGCTGTTAATTGGTGCCCAAACGATCAAACTGTATTGGCTAATGAGCAAGTTATTGATGATTGCTGTTGGCGTTGTGGTGAGACGGTCGAACGCAAAGAAATTCCACAATGGTTTATGAAAATCACTGATTATGCTGACGAACTACTTGCTGATATAGATAGTTTAGGTGGATGGCCTGAAAAAGTTCGGACAATGCAACATAATTGGATTGGCAAATCTAAAGGCGTTGAAATCAATTTTACGGTAGCAAATACTGATCAAAGTGTATCCGTGTTTACCACCAGACCCGATACTTTATTTGGTGTTACTTATTTGGCTGTTGCTGCTGAGCATCCTCTTGCATTAGCAGCATCAAAACACCATGCAAATGTTCTTGAATTTATCAATGACTGTGTTTCGATGGGAACCGCAGAAAAAACAATTGAAACTGCTGAAAAGAAAGGAATTGATACTGGATTTAAAGCCATTCATCCAATGACAGGAGAATTGTTACCGATATTTATCGCAAACTTTGTTTTGATGGGCTATGGCGAAGGAGCTGTAATGTCTGTTCCTGCACACGATCAACGTGACTGGGAGTTTGCACATAAATACGGCTTGTTAATAAAACAAGTTATCGTTGATGATACTGATTTAAAAAGTGATCTATCTAAAGCGGCCATAACGGCGAAGGGCACATTAATTGAGTCAGGTGATTTTAATGGCCTAACATCGGATAAGGCATTTGCTGAAATTGCATCGAGTTTAGTTAAAATGAATAAGGGGCAGATAAAAACCAATTATCGCCTTCGAGACTGGGGCATATCGCGGCAACGCTATTGGGGTAGCCCTATTCCGATTATAAACTGCGAAAAATGTGGTGAAGTTACCGTTCCCGAGAAAGATTTACCGGTGATATTACCCGAAGATGTTTCACTTGATGGTGTTAATTCACCAATCAAATCCATGCCAGAATTTTATAATGTCGCTTGTCCAAGCTGTAGTGGAAAAGCAAAACGTGAGACAGATACGTTTGATACTTTTATGGAGTCTTCCTGGTATTTTGCGCGCTATTGTAACCCAGATAATTCGGGTGCCATGTTAGATGAACGTGCTGCACATTGGTTACCGGTGGATCATTATATAGGTGGTATTGAACATGCAATATTACATCTGTTATATGCACGTTTTTTCCTTAAATTAATGCGTGATGAGGGATTAATTAATATTGATGAACCGTTTAAAAAATTATTAACGCAGGGTATGGTGTTAAAAGATGGTTCCAAAATGTCAAAGTCGAAAGGTAATACTGTTGATCCTCAACTGTTAATTGAAACTTATGGCGCAGATACTGCACGTTTATTTATGATGTTTGCCGCCCCACCAGAACAATCATTAGAATGGTCAGACTCAGGTGTTGAAGGCGCATTTCGTTTTTTGAGGCGTTTGTGGAAACTGGTGTTTGAACATCAAAATTCTGAATATAATAATACTGAAAACAGGTTGAGTGATACAACTGTGCTAGATGATAAGCAAAAAAAGTTAAGGTTGTTATTGCATGAAACTATTAGTAAATGTACCGATGATATTGAACGTCGCTTTACTTTTAATACTGCCATAGCTGCTATTATGGAATTGGTAAATACTTTATATAAAGTAGAATATAATTCTGTAGAGAATTACCAGATAATGCAAGAAGCTCTTGATAATATTGTGTTAATGCTGTCACCTATTGTGCCACACATTTGTCATAGCCTCTGGTATGCATTAGGGCATAACGAAGTGGTCATTGACGTTGCATGGCCAGTGGTTGATAAAACTGCATTAGTGCGCAATAGTTTAGAATTAGTGATTCAAGTTAATGGCAAATTACGTTCACGCATTGAAGTACCTGCTGATGCAAATCGTGATGAACTTGAATCTTTGGCACTTCAAGATGAAAATGTTAAAAAGTTCACTCAAGGAAAAGGTATATCAAAAGTGATTGTTGTACCAGGGCGATTAATTAATATTGTTGTTAAATAAACCGATAAATTATGAAAAAATTATTTAATGTAAATACTGTTATTATTTTTCTTGTATTGAGTAGCTTGTTGCTAAGCTCATGTGGTTTCCGTTTTCGTGGTGTGATTGTGGTTCCTGATGTTATGGAGCAGCTTTATGTTACGGGTGATTATAGACCTAATGATTTGGGAAAAGTGTTGTATCGACGATTAGAGCAAGTAGGTGTTAATCGAGTCCTTAAAAAAGAACTTGCTAGCTCGATACTTATAATTACTAAAAATAGTTTTATTCGTCGAGTTTTGACGGTTGATGCTGCGACTAAAGCTTCTGCCTATAAGCTTGATATTGTTATTGGCTTTGAAGTGGCAGATAAAGAAGGAAATGTTTTATTAAAAAATCAACAAGTACGTCAAACCCGTGAATATAATATTGATCCGTTAAATGCTCTGGCTTCAGGCGATCAGGAATATCGATTAAAGTTAGAAATGATTCAATTCATCGTTAATCAAATGTTAACTCGAATGAGTATTGTTTTAAAAAAATATTAGTTTAATTTAATGAAAATTAATTTTAATAATCTCGAGCATCATCTGTCATCCAGTTTACAAGCAATATATATTGTTAGTGGTGATGAACCGTTTCAAGTTCAGCAAGCGGTTAAAATGATTCGCGATAAAGCTCGAGAATTAGAATACAGTAATCGAGATTTATTATTTGTTGAAAAAGGCTTTAGTTGGCATGAGTTTTCAATGTCAAATGATAGTTTATCATTGTTTGCTGAGAAAAAAATTATTGAACTCAGAATGCTAAATGGAAAACCGGGGAAAGAAGGTGGTAAAATTCTTCAGGAATATTGTGACAACATTTCAACCGATACCCTGTTATTGATTATTACCAATAAACTTGAAAAAGCAACAACACAAACTAAATGGTATAAATCTATCGTGAATGCGGGTGTTGCCGTTACTATTTGGCCGATAGAAGGTGATGAACTTCGTCGTTGGGTTAGTTCAAGATTAAAACTACGAAATTTAACAGCGACTCAAGATGCTTTATTATTACTTATTGATAGAGTTGAAGGCAATTTATTGGCCGCTGATCAGGAAATTGAAAAATTAGCGTTGATATGCACTTCAGGGGAAGTCACTCTTGACACTGTTGAGCTCACGGTCGCTGACAGCGCGCGGTATGATTTATTTAAATTGGTCGATGCAGCATTAAATGCAGATCTGCAGCATATTACTCGTATTTTATATGGTTTAAAAGCCGAGGGTATAACGCCGATTCTTGTGAATTGGGCGATATCACGTGAAATTCGCAGTTTACTCAAAATGAAAACAAGCTTGGATAATGGTAATGCGCTTGAGCAAATATTTCGACAAAATGGTGTTTGGGATAAACGTAAATCGATGTTACGTAATGCCCTGACACGTCATTCGGTAGCTTCATTACAAGCATTACTGCGTAAGGCAAACAAGACTGATCGTATAATTAAGGGCAATGAGATAGGCAATATATGGGATGAATTGTTACAATTAAGCTTAGGAATTGCCGGTTTGCGCTATTTACCTGCCATGTCCGTCATATAATTGAACAAAGCCTGTTAAATTTGTTCTAAACTAAGAAATAACGATATGCAAATATTGTAAACTAATGAAAATAAAGGTGTTTTTAGTAAACTCTACTAAAATAAAATTTTAAATGGATATATTAATGGATGTTAAAAAATACATGTTTGAGCTTGGTGAACGAGCCAAAGTAGCATCGCGGGAGATCGCGCGAGCTGATAGTGCATGTAAGAATACTGCTTTAATCGCCATAGCCGATGAAATTATTGCTAAGCAAACGTTATTAATAGCAGAAAATAAAAAAGATTTAACGGCAGGACAAGAATCCGGCTTGGATGCTGCATTGTTGGATCGATTAGAACTCAATGCTGAGCGTGTTCATGCGATGGCGGATGGTTTACGTCAGATAGCAACATTGCCAAATCCTGTCGGAGAGATTACTGATTTAAAATACCGGCCATCGGGTATACAGGTTGGTAAAATGCGTGTGCCTTTAGGTGTGATTGGAATTATATATGAGTCTCGTCCGAATGTTACTGCTGATGCTGCGGCATTATGTCTAAAATCAGGTAATGCTGCCATTCTACGTGGTGGCTCCGAAGCACAATATTCAAATCAAGCTATTGCTGCATGTATTCACACAGGGTTAAAAGCCGCGGGTTTATCACAAGATGTGGTTCAAGTTATTGCAACCACCGATAGAGCTGCTGTTGGCACATTAATCACGATGAATGATGTGGTGGACGTTATTGTTCCAAGGGGCGGTAAAAGTTTAATCGAAAGAATCAGTCGTGAAGCGACCGTACCCGTTATTAAACATCTTCATGGTGTTTGTCATGTTTATATTAACGCCAAAGCCGATAAGCAAAAAGCAATTGATATAGCACTAAATTCAAAAACACAACGTTATGGCACTTGTAATACGATGGAAACATTATTAGTTGATAAATCAATTGCGATGGATATTTTGCCTGACTTAGCAGCGTTATATACTGAAAAACAAGTTGAGCTACGCGGTTGTGATGAAACGTTAAAAATATTAACTGATATTAAACCTGCGACAAGTGATGATTGGGATACTGAGTATCTAGCTCCGGTTTTATCAATACGAATTGTTAAAGATATTAATGCGGCAATGCAGCATATCGATAAGCATGGTTCGGGTCATACTGAGGCAATTGTGACTGAGGATTTTAGCTTGGCTCGACGTTTCTTAAATGAAATTGATTCAAGTTCCGTGATGGTAAATGCCTCAACTCGATTTGCTGATGGTTTTGAATATGGATTAGGTGCTGAAATTGGAATTAGCACTGATAAAATCCATGTTCGTGGGCCTGTGGGTTTAGAAGGGTTAACGTCTCAAAAGTATATTGTGATTGGTGATGGTCATATTCGTAGTTAATGTGATGAGAGTAATAATATTTAAAGTTTTGAGTACCCTATGATAGGTGTTTATGGTGGTACCTTTGATCCAATTCATTTTGGTCATTTACGACCTGTTCTTGATGTCATTAATACATTAAGCCTTGATAAGTGTCATTTCATACCTTGTCGCGAACCTCACCATCGAGCGATGCCCGCGGCTAGTACTAAACAACGAATTGAAATGATCAGGGCAGCAATTAAAGTTGAGCCGCGTTTTGTGTTAGACACTAGAGAAATTGATCGTGATGGCGTTAGTTATACGGTTGATACTTTGGAATCAATAGTAACAGAAATATCAAGTGAACATGGATTGTGTTTAATTCTTGGTGTTGATGCTTTTATTAAATTTGATCAATGGCATCGGTGGCAGTCTATTTTAGACATGTGTCACTTAGTTGTTACCCATCGACCAGGTTGGGATGTTGAAACATTATTAACTCAAGATCAAGTTTCAAAAACGCTTGGAAAGGTAATAAAACAGCGTCGAATTTATAATAAAGATGAACTCAAGCAAAGCCAAGCAGGTAAAATAATTTTTCAATCGGTGACTCAACTTGATATATCTGCAACTAATATACGAGCTTTATTAGCGAAAAATGACTCTATTCAATATTTAGTACCAGACGATGTCATTACGATTATTAAGAATCAAGAAATTTATGTGAAGTGAAAAATGGAAATAGATAAAATTAAAGATATAGTAATTAATGCGCTTGAAGATATAAAAGGTTTTCAAATAAAGGTCATAAATGTTCGCGGTAAATCAAATTTTACCGATATCATGGTGATAGTCAGCGGTAATACTGCACGGCAAGTTAAAGCGATTGGTAGTAATTTAATTGCAACCGCACGTGAGCATGATATTAATGTTTTAGGATCAGAAGGTGAGCAACAAGGTGAATGGATGCTTATTGATCTTGGTGATATTGTTGTTCATATAATGCAGCCAGATATTCGAGATTTTTATAATTTAGAAAAATTGTGGGGTGATGATAGCCCAGAAGTTATTTCTAATGATGTAAGTTTATAAATTAATGAAAATATTTTTAATTGCCATAGGTAATCGTATGCCTAGCTGGGTAATTGAAGCGTATGATGAATATTCAAAACGAATGCCAAAAGAGTTTAGTTTAGAAATAATTGAACTTGCAGCCATACGTCGAGCTAAAAATATCGATACAAAAAGCATCATAAAAAAAGAAGGGACAGCGTTATTGTCTGCTATACCCAAAAACTGTAAGGTCATTTTACTTGATGGTGCTGGACAGCAGTGGAGTACTGCTGAGTTAGCACAAAACTTGGATAAATGGTCCAACACTGGACAGAATATTGCATTATTAGTGGGCGGACCTGATGGACACGATGAAAAGTGTAGAGAGTATGCATCTCAGAGTTGGTCATTGTCTCGATTAACTTTTCCTCATCCTTTTGTTCGGGTATTAATCGCTGAACAACTTTATCGTGCTAGCTGCATATTGAAAAATCATCCTTACCACAAATGATTTTGTCGCGATGAATAAATATTAATTAAGGAATTAAGCTTGGTAAATAATAAGACACAGCTTTATTTGGCATCGAAATCGCCTCGACGACGGCAGTTACTAGAGCAAATGGGCGTTAATTTTGCACAACTTAATATTGATGTTTCCGAAGAGAGGTTATTACAAGAAAAACCTCAAGATTATGTAAGCCGAATAGCATTAGAAAAAGCACGAGCAGGTAGTCGAGTCGCTAATTTAGATAAATCGATTCCAATTTTAGGGTCGGATACTATCGTTGTTATTGATAACCAGATTCTCGGTAAACCAACTGATTTTAATGATGCAATAAAAATGCTGACACAATTATCAGGACGTAATCATAAAGTATTAACGGCAATTTCAGTTATTCATAATGAGGCATGGAGTAGTATTAATGAGACAACAGTGTCATTTCGAGATTTAAATGAAAATGAAATAGAAGCTTATTGTTTTTCTGATGAACCTTGGGATAAAGCAGGAGGCTATGCTATTCAAGGTAAGGCTGCAATATTTGTGAAAGAAATTAAAGGTAGCTATTCTGGTGTTATGGGGTTACCCATATATGAGACAGCACAATGTTTACAAAAAGCCGGGGTTCAAATTTTAGGTACTAATGATATAAAAATGGAACTATATGAGTGATGAATTATTAATTAATATTACACCACAAGAGACTCGAGTTGCATACGTAGAAAATGGTGTTCTGCAAGAAGTTCATATTGAACGGGAGCGAAAACGTGGTTTAGTTGGAAATATTTATTCTGGTAAAGTTAATCGGGTTTTGCCCGGTATGCAAGCTGCTTTTATTGATATTGGACTAAATCGAACCGCTTTTTTACACGCCTCTGATATTTATATTGAGGCGAACAATCATGATTCACAGTCAGAAATACCAATTTCTGAATTGTTGCGTCAAGGGCAGCAAATTAATGTACAAGTTTTAAAAGATCCTATCGGAACGAAAGGGGCTCGTCTTACTACGCAAATATCAATACCTTCGCGCTATCTGGTATATATGCCTCAAAATAATCATATCGGGATATCTCAAAAAATTGAAAGTGAAGTCGAACGAGAAAGACTAAAAGATATTATCGGTAATCAAAGAGAAACAGAGCTTTCTGGAGGCTACATTGTTCGCACCGTTGCTGAAGGAATCAGCGATGAACTCATTATTGCCGATATGCTATTTCTTCAAAAAATGTGGAAAGTTGTTTTAGAAAAAGAAAAACATAAAGATAAAAATATTTTGATACATGAAGATTTTCCTCTTGTTATGCGTACTATGCGAGATTTGGTCGGCACAGATTTTGAGAAGGTTAAAATTGATTCTAGAGAAACGCATTTAAAAGTATCTAAATTTGCTAGTAAGTTTATTCCTAACTTAGATAAAAAAATCGAGTATTACCCGGGTGAGCGGCCGATATTCGATATATATGGTATTGAAGATGAAATTCAAAAAGCCATGGAGCCTAAGGTTATATTAAAATCTGGGGGATATTTAATTATTGATCAAACTGAAGCAATGACAACCGTTGATGTTAATACCGGTGCATTTGTTGGGCATCGAAATTTAGAGGAAACTATATTTAAAACAAACTTGGAAGCGACTCAGGCAATAGCCAGACAAATAAGATTACGTAATTTAGGTGGTATTATTATAATAGATTTTATCGACATGCTTGATGTTGATCATAAAAAACAAGTATTACGTTTACTAGAAAAAAATCTCGACCGGGATCATGCTAAAACCAATATAAGTGAAGTTTCTGCCTTGGGTCTAGTTCAAATGACACGTAAACGAACAAGGGAAAGCTTGGAACACATACTTTGTGAAGTATGTCCTACATGTAATGGCCGAGGTTCAATTAAAACTGCAGAAACGGTTTGTTATGAATTATTTAGAGAAATATTGAGGGAGTCTAGACAGTTTAATACTAATGACTTACTTATATTAGCTTCTCCTGAGGTTGTTGATGTACTTTTAGATGAAGAGTCGAATAGTGTTGCTGAACTTGAGTTATTTATTGATAAAAACATTCGTTTTCAAGTTGAAACTCAATACAGCCAAGAACAGTTTGATGTTGTTTTAATGTAATCATTTAATATTACCAATATTGCTTCATAAATGAATAAAAAACCTAAGTTAAATTTTCTATTACGAGCTCGAAGATTGCTGTGGTATTTTATTGTAACAATATTGGTGATTGTCGCAATATCAATGACTTTAGCGCGCTCATTAATTTCTAATGTCGGAGAGTTACGAAGTCACCTTGAAGACATAGCTAGTCAGTATTTAGAACAACCATTACGGATAGAAACCTTTGATGCAAAATTAATTGGTTTTACGCCTACTTTCATATTTAAAAATGTTAGTTTTCTGGAGCGTTCATCTAATAAAGTGATGGTTCGATTTAAGGAGGCTAAGGTTGGTTTGTCACTATTTAAATCAATACAAAATGGTGAAATAACACCAAAAAGTTTTGTTATTAATGGTATTAATTTAGTTGTTACTCAAAATAAAAATAATACTTTTAAGGTTCAAGGTATTGATGTAGCAGAGTTTGATCCAACAAAAAATGTTGCTGTTGAAGATTCCAATGAACTATCAAACTGGCTGTTTCAACAAGATAAACTCAAATTAGAAAATAGTACTATCCATTGGTATAATTCAATTACTGATAAAGTATTAAAGTTCTCGAATATTAATTTACAAATTAATAATAGCAAAGATCGACATACCTTATCGGGCGATTGGCAATTACAAAGTACTATAGCGAAAAGATTTAAAATTGAACTGGATTTAACTGGTGATATTTTAAATCCGGCGAGTTGGGAAGGCGCTGCTTATGTTAAGGGTGAAGATGTTAATATATCAGAGTTCGGCATCCCGTCTAATTTAATACCTTTAAAACCAGCTAGTGGAGTTTATAATTTTGAAGTTTGGGCTAATTTTAAACTTGGGCAATTAAAAGAAGTAGCCGGTTCAAGTAATGTTAGACATTTAAAATTTAATTCATCGAAACTTAATAAAGAAATTAAAATAGATAAAATGGGTGCTGTTTGGCGGTGGGATAATTTAGCTGATGGCTGGGCACTTAATATTGATAGATTTCATTATGAAGTGAATAACAAAGTATGGCCGTTATCCAGGGTATTAGTAGAAAGTCATCACCGTTTCCAACCAAATTCTATAATAGATATTTATATTGATGAGCTTGATATTGAAGATGCGAATGAATTTGTTCAAAAAATCAAACTGATTGAGCAAGATAAATTAAACAAATTAAAAAACATTGAACCTAAGGGACGTTTATCTAATACGCACATTAGATTCAATGTGAGTGATATTTTTTCTGATGATTTTATGTTTCAAACAGATTTTTTTAATATTTCAAGTAAATCGGAAGCATATGTTCCTGGGGTAAATAACTTGACTGGTGTTGTATCTACTTCAAATACTCTTGGTGGTATGATAATAAATAGTAATGATGTTACTGTCGATTTTCATCAAATGTTTCGAGATAATATCGACGTCAGTAAGTTAGAAGGACGGCTCGATTGGAATTTCACCAATAATGAATGGCAATTAAACTCGAATAATTTAAGCTTGCGTAATAATGATATCGCATTAAACTCAAAATTACAGGTGGTTTTTTCTGCAAAACAATCACCCTATATCGACCTACAAGTTTCATTTCAAAAAGGAAATATAGCAAATGCTAAAAAATATTTACCAGTATCCATTATGGATCAAGATTTAATTGATTGGCTTGACTCTAGTTTAAAGTCTGGGGAGGTTAAGCATGGTGGAATGGTTTTACGAGGACGTTTAAATGAATTTCCTTATCTAAATTATAACGGAAAATTTGAAGTCAGTTTAGAGAGTAATAATTTTGAACTTGAATATTTAAAAAAATGGCCTCAGATTCAAAGTGCATCTGCAAATTTGAATTTTTCAGGATCTGGTTTTGATATAAATATATCTAAAGCAAAAATCTTAAATAGCACAATTAACTATGCCAATATCGACATAAAGGACTTTACTGCCCCTGAATTAGTTATTTCAGGGGAAATAGATAGCGCAACAAAGGATGTTTTTGAATACTTAGTTAATAGTCCGATAGCGAGTAATAGCCGTTCTTTTATTGATGGGTTTAAGATAACCGGTGATAGTAAAATTAAAATAAAAATCAATGTTCCTTTATCTAACGAGATGGAAAAAATTTATTCGACTTATTATAATGGTTCTATTGAAGTTAAAAATAGCATGATTTCATTTCAGAATAGTAATATTAATTTTAACCATATTAATGGTAAATTAGATTTTACAGAAAAAGGCTTTAATTCAGATAGTTTAAGCGCAATTATTTTTGATAAAAAAGCTAAAGTTCGAGTTTATTCGCAATCCAAAGAAAAAACCTTTAGTCATCATATTCTTATTGAAGGTGAAATTGAATCAAAGACAATTAGTGAAAAATTTAATGTGCCGTTGATGGCAAAAAATAACGATACAACCAAGTGGCAGGGTATTTTTAATTTTGGTTATACTGTAGACGATAAAGAAATTCCACCCTCAATTGTTGTAACGTCTGATTTTAGTGGTATAAGTTTGAATTTACCAATGCCTTTGAAAAAAACAAAAAACACTAAATTACCGATTAGTATTGAAAGTAAATTTATTTCAAATGATGAATTTAATATAAATTTATCTCTAAATGAGCGTATTGAAATTTCTAGCTTAATTGATTTTTCGAAAAGCGCAGTTAAATTAAAGAGCGCAAGTATTAATTTTAATAGACCGAATGATAATTTAAAAAATAAAATTAGTTTAAAAAACAATGTGATTTTTATTAACGGAAACATTAAAAATATTAATTTTCCTCAATGGCATAAATTTATTAGCGAACTTGATTTTGGGCAAGATAAGAATAATAATTCTTTTATTTCACCAGATTTTAAAATTATTTTTGATGTGGATTCTTATTATATAACTGCTTCGAAAGATGATGACACCCCTAAAACAAATAAAAAAAACCAACAAGGTAATGATATTGCTAAAAGTTCAGGTATTGATCCAAGGCAGGTCCCAGAATTTAGTGGCGATATAAGAAACATTTTTTATGGTGAGTCAAAAGTAGGCTCTCTTAGTTTTGAATTTAAGCATTCGATAAACGGTTTTGATATAAAAAAACTAAATTTAGTGTCTGATGACTTTAAAGTAAACAGTACTGGGATTTGGCATATATTTCCTAATAAAGAAAACGATCGGTATTTGACAAAATTTACTAATGTAAAGTTTGTTTCTAGTAATCTTGGAGCCACATTATCTGCACTAGGATTCAAGTCGATATTAAATAAGGGGAAGAGTAATTCTGATATGACTATTTGGTGGCACGATAGTCCTTTTAACTTTTCTCTTAAAAAATTATCAGCTGAAATCTCAGTAAATGTCTCGGATGGAGAGATTCTTGATATCGATCCGAAAGCCGGACGATTATTAGGACTTCTAAGTTTAAGTAATTTACCTCGTCGGCTTTTAGGTGATTTTAGCGATATCTTCAGTTCAGGGCTTAGTTTTGATACAGCTAGTGGTAAAATTCGAATTGCTAATGGTATTATGTCATCTGAAAATATTCTTATAACTAGCAGTCCAGCTGAAATACAGATCTTTGGAGAAACTGATTTAGTCAAACGTAATTTTAATCAAAAGATAAAAGTTATTCCTAATCTCACAGATACTACGGCGGTACTGGGTGGTTTACTGGGTGGCTTACCGGCATTAATTGCGACTAAAATTTTGGGTGGTATTATCGATTTAGACAAGGTTGAAATGCGAACATATCATGTTACAGGCTCTTGGGAAAAACCTGTCATTACTACACTTAAACCACGAGAACCTGATTATGAAGATGATGATGAAGAAAACTAAAAAAAATGATAAGTTAAAAGTAGGAGATGTATAGTTGATATATCGCGCTATAATTTTTAGAGTTGTTGTTTTAAATAGTATTTTATCGTTATTAATATCATTGGCTTACGCAAATGAGAATAAATTTCATATATCATCTGAACAGTGGGCAGCACCACGTACCGCAAGTGCTATATTAAAAATGCCCGCTATTGTTGAAGTTATGTTGGTTCTGCAATCGAACAAAAATAATTTTTTGGTGATTCACCATCCTGGTGGTGATGATGGATCTTTATGGGCTGTAGAATTACGAGGTTGGTTAATATCATTAGGTCTTTCGGGTTCTAAAATTAATTTAGCTCCGGGTAGTTCTGATACAAAGCAAATTGATTTGGAAATTTTACCACATCCCAAATCTGCTAGTATAAGTAATAAATAATTTTAAAATAATTGTAAGTTTGGGTTGAAAATTTATATGACTAAAATTGCGGCTATTCAAATGGCATCGGGTTCAAATGTATCTTCAAATTTGATTGAAGCGAAACGATTAATTCAAGCTAGTGTTCGAAATGGTGCTGGATTAGTTGTATTACCTGAAAATTTTGCAATAATGGGTATGACGGAGCAAGATAAAGTTTTAATTCGTGAAATTTTTGGATCGGGGCAAATTCAAGATTTTTTAGCTCAGTTAGCCATCGAATTAAATATTTGGATTGTAGCTGGAACGCTCCCAATATTAACTGATAATAAAAATTTAATTAGAGCAACTTGTTTAGTTTATAATAATGAAGGGATAGTTGTGGGGCGTTATGACAAAATACATCTGTATGATGTTGATGTCCCTGAAAGTAACGATACTTATCGAGAGTCTGAAACGATAGAGCCTGGAACTGACTTATGTGTGATTGATTCACCGGTAGGTCGTATGGGTATTGCTATTTGTTATGATCTAAGGTTTCCCGAATTATTTCGGCGCTTGAGTGAGCTCAATGTTGATATTTTTGTTGTGCCATCAGCATTTACTGCAATAACTGGTAAAGCACATTGGGAATCATTATTAAAATCAAGAGCAATTGAAAACCTGAGTTTTGTTGCTGCTTCTGCTCAAGGTGGTTTTCATGTTAATGGACGAGAGACGCATGGGCATAGTATGATTATCGATCCATGGGGTGTTATTTTAGATGAACTTTCCAGTGGTTCTGGTTTTGTTATTTCTGAGATTGATTTAAATAAAGTTAAAAATATACGTAAAATATTTCCTGCATTACAACATAGAAAATTAAAGGTTTAAAATGGTATCTAATTCAGTAGAACATGTTAGTCAATTATTGCTTGAACCGACTGGTTTAACACACAATGATTTGCAATCAACTTTAGATTTAATAATGCAAAATTCGATCGATAGTGCGGATATATATTGTCAGTCTTCACAGCATGAGTCATGGATGTTAGAAGATAGTATTATTAAAGAAGGTAGTTTTAACATCGATCAGGGGGTTGGTATTAGAGCTGTTAGTGGTGAAAAAACCGGCTTTGCTTATTCTGATGAAATTGTATTACCAGCATTAACGCATGCTGCAAATGCAGCAAAAGCAATATCCTCAAGAGGGCAGCAGGGTTCAGTTCAATCCTGGAAATCTCAGGCTCAAAATAATCTATATGTTCAGAATAACCCTCTTCAATCCTTACATTCGAATGACAAGGTTGATTTGTTAAATATGATTGATAGAGAAGTTCGAAAAATGGATCCCCGAATAACGCAGGTTTCTGTGAGTTTATCTGGTGTTCATGAAGTTGTTTTAGTGGCGGCTTCTGATGGTACGTTTAATTCTGATATTCGACCGTTAGTACGTTTAAGTGTTAGTGTCATTGTTGAATCAAAGGGCCGTCGAGAACAGGGTAGTTCTGGTGGTGGCGGTCGAGTTGATTATAGTTATTTTACCAATGAACGTGCTATTGGTTATGCGCGAGAGGCTGTTCGACAAGCGTTGGTAAATTTAGAGGCCATTGATGCGCCTGCGGGAGAAATGGTTGTGGTTTTAGGTCCCGGTTGGCCTGGTGTTTTGTTACATGAAGCCATTGGTCATGGTCTTGAAGCTGATTTTAATCGAAAAGGAAGTTCTGCATTTTCTGGAATGATTGGTGAAAAAGTTGCCTCAGAATTATGTACTATTGTTGATAATGGTTCTCTTGAAAATAGACGTGGATCGCTTAACATTGATGATGAAGGAATATCAACACAAAATACTGTTTTAATTGAAAATGGTATTTTAAAGGCTTATATGCAAGATAAATTAAATGCTAAATTGATGAAGTCAGCTCCTACTGGAAATGGGCGTAGGGAGTCTTATGCGCATTTGCCGATGCCTCGTATGACAAATACTTATATGTTGGCTGGAAAAGATGATCCTAATGAAATACTGGCCTCAGTTGATAAAGGTATTTATGCGGTTAATTTTGGTGGTGGACAAGTTGATATTACTTCTGGTAAGTTTGTTTTTTCTGCAAGCGAAGCTTATTTGATTGAAAATGGCAAGGTAACTGCTCCTGTTAAGGGTGCTACTTTAATTGGCAATGGCCCTGAAATATTAAATTATGTTTCGATGGTTGGTAATGATCTTGAGCTTGATAGTGGTGTTGGTGTTTGTGGCAAAGAAGGTCAGAGTGTCGCCGTTGGTGTTGGGCAACCTACATTAAAAATTGATAAATTAACGGTGGGTGGAGTTCAGTAAAAATTAAAATTGCGGTTATTGCATGTTTGTTATTGAATCTGTTTCACTGCTATTGTTTTGTTCTATAATAGTCTTTATAAAACTATAGAGTAGTCGAGCATTCTTAGGCGTTTTTTGTTGTTTTTTTTCATTAATAGCATGCCGCTGTAATTGGTGCAATTGTTGGCGATCTGTATTTGGGTAAGCAGTTATAAATTCGTCAAAAACTGTAGTGTCACTATTTAAAAATCGATCACGCCAGTTTTCGTAGATATGAAAATCTTTTTTGCTTTGATTTTGTTTTAAATAATAATTGTCATACATTTCTTTTATATTTTGAGTATCAATTTGACGCATTAATTTTCCAATGAATTGTAATTGACGTTTTAAAGCACCATTTTTTTTTATTGACTGGGCGAGTTTAATTGCATCAAATAAATCCTCGGGAAGAGGAAATTTGTTTAATACACTGATTGGTAAATTGACTAAATCACTACCGAGTTTTTGCAAATTTTCAGCATCTCTTTTTAATTGCGATTTGCTGGGTTTATCTTGTTGAGTTTCGTCCATAGTGAGGCTCTAGTTTAGCGTAATATAGTATTAGAGAATATTTGAATCTTATTCGATACACACGTAAAATAAGATATTTACAATTATAATTATACGAGACTTTCATGCCAAGTTCACTTGCTAAAACAGTATTCTCCGAAAATAAATTACCAGACGGAGAACGATTAAAACAAATTATTGATCTCATATTACACCATGCAAAGAAAAATGGTGCGACACAGGCAGAAGCTGGCGCTAATGTTGAATCAGGTCTTTCGGTAACGGTTCGTTTGGGAGAGGTTGAGACAATTGAGCACAATCGCGATAAAGGCATCGGTGTTACGGTATATTTTGATAAACGCAAAGGCTCGGCAAGCACGACGGATTATTCCGAACAAGCAATTATCGATACTGTAAAGGCGGCCTGTGATATAGCACGTTATACCTCAGAAGATGAATTTACAGGTCTTGCAGATAAATCCTTAATGGCAACAGAAATTCCTGATTTGGATCTTTATCATCCTTGGGATATTAGTGCCGAGCGGGCGATTGAGATAGCCACTGATTGTGAGACTCTCGCTAGAGATTTTGATCCTCGTATAACTAATTCGGAAGGCGCTACGGTGAATAGCCATACCGGATTACGATTTTATGGTAATAGCCACGGTTTTATGGGGACCTATCCAAGTTCGAGACACAGTATAACGTGTGCATTAATTGCTGAAAGTGATAATGGCATGCAACGTGACTATTGGTATTCGGTTGCTCGAGATGCGCAGCAACTTGAAAGTAACTCGATAATTGCTCAAAAAGTTGCTGAACGTACTATCGCGCGACTTGGAAGTCGAAAAATTAATACGACTCAATCTCCTGTTATTTATAGCTCTGAGGTCGCTAGTGGTTTAATCAGTCATTTTCTTAGGGCTATTAATGGTTCTTTATTGTATCGGGATGCTACATTTTTATTAAACAGTTTGAACACGACAATATTTCCTGAATTTTTATCGATAGCTGAGTCACCACATTTAATTAAAGGTTTAGGTAGCGCGGCTTTTGATAGTGAAGGTGTTGCAACTCGAGCTAATCAGTGGATTGTGGATGGAGTTGTTCAAAATTATATCTTGAGTAGTTATTCAGCTCGTAAACTGGGGATGCAGACTACAGCAAATGCCGGTGGTGTTCGAAACATTCGAATACAAAATAAATTAGAAGATATTAATTTAACACAGTTATTACAAACGATGGGGTCAGGGTTATACATTACTGAATTGATGGGGCAAGGTATTAATATGGTTAATGGTGATTATTCACGTGGTGCGGCAGGTTTTTGGGTTGATAATGGTGAGATACAATATCCTGTTGAAGAAATAACCGTAGCAGGAAATCTTCGGGATATGTTTTCAAATATCATTAATATTGCAAATGATGTCGATGTTCGAGGTAATATTCAATGTGGCTCTATATTGATTGAACAAATGCAAATTGCTGGTAGTTAATTTCAGAGCTATGTAAGCAAAATAATGCTGTGAGCTGATAATTTTAATTTAGGTTCTGAATGTGAATAACATTCTATATTAAATATAATGTCGCGAGCCCTAAAAATGTTAAAAATCCAACTATATCGGTAATTGTTGTTAATAACACACCACCAGCCAATGCGGGATCGGCTCCTATTTTGTTTAAGGTTATTGGTATTAGCGCTCCAGCCGCAGCTGCAAAAAATAATGTAATCATCATGGCAAATGCAATAATTAAGCTTAGTTCTGGAAAATCAAACCAAGCACCAACAATAATGGCAACAACGATTGACCAAATGACTCCATTAGAAATTCCAACTAAAAGTTCTTTTTGTAATAAACGTTTAGAGTTAATTTCACTAACTTGTCCTAAAGCGATACCGCGTATTACCAGAGTGAGGGTTTGGCTTCCTGCTATGCCACCCATGCTTGCTACGATGGGCATTAATATAGCAAGAGCAACAATTTTTTCTAGTGCAATGCTAAAGTGTCCAATTACCCAGGAGGCTAAAAAGGCAGTTAGTAAATTAATTCCTAACCACAGTGTGCGTTTTCGAGTGCTGGTTAATACTGGCGCAAACATATCATGCTCTTCATTTAATCCAGCCATACTCATAAATGAATGATCCGATTCATCGCGAATAACGTCAACTATATCGTCAATAGTGATTCGCCCCACTAATTTATTATTATCATCAACAACGGGAGCTGAAATTAAATCCAGTTGTTCAAATTTTAATGCCACCTCTTTTGCCGGCATTGATGCGGGCATGGCTTCAACATCGGTTTTAATTAAATCAGATACTTCGAGGTTTGCTTGATTTGTTAATAGATCAATTAATGACAACATTCCAAGATAGGTACCATTTCGATTAACGACAAATAAATTATCGGTGCCACTTGGCAGTTCATTTCGCAGTCTTAAATAGCGCGAAACAACATCTAGAGTTATGTCAGCTCGAACCACAACGGTGTTTAAATCCATTAATCCACCAGCGGTATTTTCATCATATAATAGAACCGATTCTAATAAAGTTCGTTCTTGATGTTCCATGCTCATGAGTAATTCATTTATTACTTCTTGAGGCATCTCGGGTAGGATGTCGGCTAATTCATCGGTTTTAAGTGTTTCAGTTGCGGCTATTAATTGATTGCTGTCCATGTTATCAATCAAACTGCTTCTAACTTCATCGTTTAAGTGCAGTAAGATTTCGCCTTCCTGTTCTGGAGCAACATAAGGCCAAGCAGTTTCTCGCTGAGAGGTGGTTAGTGCTTCAAAAATATGTGCTATTTCGGCAGGATGAAGTTTTTGTAAGATGCGCGAGACATGCTCGTAATCATTAGCAAGTAATGCATAAGTTAATTGGTTTAACGAATTGATTGATTGTTCAGGCATACGGAAAGCTCTAATTCTAAATGGAATCAACTTTGAGAAGATTCGATAAAAGTGACATGACTAATGTGTATTAGTCTGTTAATTCAAATGTGTTAATATTACAGGGCTTGTTTAGGATATATTATTAAAAAGCCTTAATGTTGCTCAATATTCAACTTAGTGAAATTATAGTGTAATTTTAGCAAGATATAAACAATTCAATCGATACTCAGGTTCGAGAGAGCTTGTAATTTCGTTATATTTATTAGTAAGGATTAATAAATCTAGAAAATTTTGTCGAGTTTATCTAAAATATCGTAATACTGGTGAATGGAATTGCAATTTAAAACTTTTGATACCTGAGTCTGGATTTTTTTTAAATTACACTGTTGAATTTTGTATTTTATTTCAGGTATTGCGCTAGGATGTACGCTAAACTCATTTAAGCCCATCCCGAGTAATAAACAGGTGTAGCGAAAATCTCCGGCCATTTCTCCACACATAGAAACAGGTATTTGATATTTTTTGCCCGCATCAATGGTCATTTTTATGAGCTGAAGCACAGCAGGGTTTAATGGATCGTATAAGTAATTTACGCTTTCATCAATTCTATCGACTGCGAGTGTGTATTGAATTAAGTCATTGGTGCCTATTGACAAGAAATCTAATTTTTGTGCAAAAATTTCAGCAGACAAAGCTGCTGCGGGTACTTCAATCATTGCACCAATCATAATGTTTCGATCATATCGAATGTTTTTTGCGTTTAAACTAATTTTTACATCATTAATTATATTTAATACCTGATCGAGTTCATGGATGTTTGATAACATCGGTATCAGTATACGTAGTTTGTAATCGGCTGATGCTCTTAAAATAGCGCGTAGTTGAGGTGTAAATAATTGAGGGTCTTTTAAACATAACCTTACGGCTCTTAAGCCTAGGGCCGGATTTGTAGTGTTTGGTAAGTTTTTTTGTGCGCCATCAACTTGTTTATCTGCTCCTAGGTCGAGTGTTCTAATGGTGAGAGTTTGTCCTTGGATGTTTTTTGCGATTTTGGTATATGTCTGATACTGCTCATTTTCGCTAGGGTTATCGTTGCGGTTCATAAATAAAAATTCAGTTCGATATAAACCTACGCCTTCTGCGCCAGATTCAACTACGCCTTGAATATCATTCGGAAGTTCAATATTAGAACGCAATATTATTTTAATTCCATCTTGGGTGACACTGGCTCGATTTTGATTGGTTTGTAATGATGTTAGGTATTGTTGGTATTCTTGAATTTTTTGTTTATAAAATGAAACTAAGTTTTCACAATCTGTTGTAATTAATATTCCGGTAGTACCATCGATAATAATTTTTTCATTGTTTTTTATGAGCTGTAGTACATTTGATAAACCAACAATGGCCGGTATTTTTAAGCTTCGAGCTAAAATTGCAGTATGAGAAGTAGGGCCACCAGCTTCAATGACGAAACCTGTAAAACCCTGTTGTTGTATGCGTACGGTATCCGCAGGAGTTAAATCTTTGGATATTAATATTTTGTTAATGGTGTTTGGTATATTGGATAGTGACGTTTGAGATGAGTCATCTTTTAATAATAATGCTAAAATGGAGTTCGAAACATGTTCAATGTCTTCACTGCGGGTTCGCAGGTAAGGATCTTCCATATCCATAAAAACATCTATTAATTTATCTCGTTGGAGCTTTAGAGCCCATTCTGCATTACATAATTTTGATTTAATTATCTCGATTGGTGTTATTGCTAGTGTTGCATCATAAAGCATTAATAGATGTGCATCGATAAATGCTGCAATATCTTCAGGAGTTGATTTTGAAATATGTTTACGTATATCTTGTAGGTTTTCTTTTGCTAGTGAAATGGCTTCTCGATAGCGAGATACTTCATGGTCGATTTCATTTGATGGAATAGCATGTTGAATAATATTGAATTTATCACTTTGCAGAACAATTACTTCACCAATGGCGATGCCATTAGAAACACCTGTACCATTTAGAAGCATTGTCATTTTGTGATTAGCCTACATGTATTATATTTAAATTATAGTTAATAATACTGTGTTTTTGATAAATTTAGTCAGTTTGATATGCTATTTTTGATTATTTTATTAATTATTGTAATGTTTTTATATGTTATTTTATTGTTTGGTTTTGAATATCATAACATCATCAAGTAGCACCCAATACAATTCCATCTAACAGTCATTCCGGTAGCGTTTTAAGCCGGAACTAAAGTTTAAACCTTTAGGTTAATAGCTTACATTAATATTATTTTATATAGAAATAAATTTATACTCATGAAAATTATCAATGCTTAATTTAAAATTTGCCATGGATTTTAGAAAACATTATTAATAATTATTAAACAAACTTCATACATAAAATTTATAACTGATATTTCTATTTGATGTTATTTTAAGCTTGAAAAGTCTAAATGAACAAGTGTCATTTAACAAAATTATGAATTAAGTTAAAATTTGTATTCTTAAAATGTTTGGGGTATGGTTATTTAACATTAAAACTATTTTTAAATTAAATGTTACATAGGATAGTTGGCTTGGTTTGTAATGACTTAAATATTGAGTAATTAAACCCAGATAAGCAAGGATGATTATGTTGACTCATATAAATAATTTTTTGATTAATACAGTCTTCGTTTTATATTTATTTGTATTTCCTATTAATTTAGTATTGGCTGCAGATATTACCCCTCCTATTGTAACATCTCCTCCAGCTGTAACTATAGAAGCAACAGCAATTTTGACATCGGTTACTCTCGGTACTGGATCTGCTGCTGATGATATTGATGGAGTATTAATACCAACAGCTGATAATGTAGGCCCTTTTAATATTGGCACTACAACTGTTACATGGTCTGCCGTTGATGCGGCAGGAAATATTGGTACTGCAACACAATTAATCTCTATTATAGAGACCACTGTACCTACAATTACAACACCAGCAAATATTAATGTCGTAGTGATGTTCCAGTTACGTTAAGTTTGGGGACAGCAACCACTAATGATATTTTTGGACTGTTTTATTGGCTAGTTTACCCACGTTGCTTAATGCTTATGAGCTTGAAACGCATGGAGCCATTACTAAAGAGGCGTATACTAAATCAGCTTTAAAAAAAGATTTTCAATTATTGAACGACTTGGGTATTAAGTCTATGAATGATGATTTAGGAGATATATATTATGATGTTGATGGCGCAACAGTTTTAACACGTTTCACAGGAAAAGAGTTTGAGGATATAAAAATTGATGACTTGGGTGTTAACCCGTTATCAATTCAAGGTTGGTTAATGCGCGGTGTTATTCGTGAAGATGATGTACCCTTGTTTGGTGAAAATCCGCTAGATGATCCCATTAATGAATTTCGTGTCTATAATTATTTTTATGATCAAGGTTTTAAATTAGGTTTATTAAGCGGGGATAAAGCACCAAACTGGGCTCTAGGAACGTTTGACTTTACGACGGCACAGGTACAAGATAATTGTATTATTAACCATCTGTAATACTTGGAACTTTAAAAGGGATAGTAACGGATTAATATACTAATACTGAGTATATCGATGTATCGCTAAGTACACGTTCAGTATGGGATCATCCTGATGTAGTTAATTTCGATAACTATGTGTTAACAAAAGAAAACTACAATGCTATGGCTGATATATTGATATCTCATGCAGTTGGTTATATAACAGGTCTACTTGATTATTTTTTTCGAGGTAGACTTAAAATTATTCAAGCGCACAATTTAGCTAATACTTTAACCATAACATTTAAAAACGTATCGGCGACAGATACATGATGACAGTTACACTGCATCTTATTTATCCGTTAGACAACGGAGCTATTCTTGACTTGTATAATTAAATGTAAAAATTGATTAAATGAAATTTTATTCGGATATTTGACTTAATTCTAGCGAAGCAAATATAAAGTAAAAGAAGGATGGCTAGGCGATTGATATTAAAAATTTTAATTAACCTGAGCTTTAGATAAGAAAATAATAAGTTTAAATCTGGAAATGGAATAGTCAAATAAAGACACGCAAAAGAAATAGTAAATTTTACTTTATTCTTTTTCATCAAATCTATTATTGATTAGTTCAACTAATGCATCTATTGCTTGTTGTTCATCATTTCCTGTGATAATTAATTCAACTTCAATGCCTTTTGATGCCGCTAGCATCATGACACCCATAATACTCTTACCATTAACTTTATTCGTTTTGCATTGTATTTCGATAGATGATTCATATTTTGACGCTATAGTGACAAATTTTGCAGCAGCCCGAGCATGGAGTCCTAATTTATTAATTATTGTAATGTTTTTATTTATCATTTTTAATTGTCGTCTTTGCAACTCATGACACCATCAATTCCACCTGAAGTGGCTTTATCAATGATTTGATTTAAGTCTAAGTTAGGGTAGTTTAATATTCTAACTAGCATAGGAAGATTTAAACCTGAAACGGCTTTAATATTTTCTGTTACGTGTTTACAGGCAATATTACTTGGAGTGGAGCCATACATATCCGTTAAAATTAATATTCCTTTATTATTTTCAAGTTGTTTTATGTATTTTTTTACAGTAGCACTTTTTTTTTCTGGGTCACAATCATTTTCTATTGAAAGTGTCATTGCTGGTAAGGGACATCTTCCTAAAACGGCTGAAGCGGCTTCTAAAAGAGACTTGCCGACGTTTTTATGTGTAATAATTAATAAACCAACACTCATATGAGTTCTCTATGTCTCGTCTGAATATTGTCACGAATTTTAGAAAAATGTTCTGATAGTTTTTCAGCAAAAAATACCGAACGATGCTGCCCTCCAGTACACCCAATTGCAATAGTCATGTAGCTTTTATTATCAGATTCGAAACAGGGTATCCAGTCGGATATAAATTTAATAATATCGTCGCGCATTTTACTGACTGAGTTATGTTGTTCGAGAAAATTTTGGACAATGATATCTTTGCCGGTTGACGCACGTAATTCAGGTTCCCAATGTGGGTTTGGAAGGCAACGTACATCAAATACATAGTCGGCATTTAATGGGATACCGTGCTTAAATCCAAAGGATAAGAATTGAATGGTTAATTTGTCCAGATTATTGCTGCATATTCTTTGAATGACAGTATCTCGAAGTTCGTGAATATTAGTGAATGAGGTGTCAAATGTAATTTGAGCACAATCTGATATTGGTTCGAGCAGGTTTTGTTCATTTTTTATAGCCTCATTTAATGAGGTGGTATTGTTAGTTAGCGGATGTTTTCTCCTTGTTTCACTAAACCGTTTGATTATGACATCATCGGAGGCTTTAAGATAAACAACTTCACATTGTAAATTTTTGCTATTTAATTGTTGCAGCATTCCTTCAAAATTATCAACAATGGTACTTAGATTGCGAGCATCAATACCAACAGCAAAATTTTCATGTCCCTGATTTTCAGAGCTAATAATGTCTTCAGCAAATGCCTGCAATAAGTTTATAGGTAAATTATCAATGCAGTAAAACCCATGATCTTCGAGTACGTGAAGAGCATTACTTTTACCGGAACCTGATAATCCACTGACAATGACCAAACGCATGTCGGTATCCTTACAATTTATTTTACAATAAACTATTCATACACATAGATTGAGGTTGTTTATGAGTTTTACAGAATAGTTAATTTTTGTTTAATATAATATTTTGTTGTCGTTGAATAAAATCACTAGAAGCATCATAACCATTCATGATTAAAACTTGGTTTCGGACAGCCGCTTCAACAATCACCGCTAGATGTCTGCCAGGAGCAACAGGTATGACCGTTTTAGGTATCTCAACATTTAGTATAGTTATACTATGATACTTGCTGCCAAGTCGATCAATTTCTTGGCTTTCTGAAATGGTTAATTCTGCTAGGTGTATTATAAGCCTTAATCGTTTATTTGGCACGATAGAATTATCACCATACATTGCCCGAATATTTAACAGGCCAAGTCCCCTGACTTCTAAAAAATCTTTTAATACACTGGGACAGCTACCGGTGATAACATCGGGAGCATCCCGGATAAACTCCGGTGAATCATCAGCAATCAGTCGGTGCCCGCGGGATATCAGTGCTAATGCTAGCTCACTTTTGCCTATATTACTTTCTCCCGTTAGTAATACTCCAATTCCCATAACTTCCATAAATACTCCGTGCATATTTGTTTGTCCTGAAAATATGCCGGAATAGTCGTATTGAATTGTATCAATAATATTAATACTGGTTTCGGAGCTTTTTAATATTGGCGCACCTGATAATTTTGAACAGTTGATAAGCTCATGAAATTCAGGGATTGAGTCTGCTAAGATAACGATGACAGGGGTGTGTATAAAAAGGGTTTCTAATGCATCTTGACGCGAATTTTTGCCAAGAGACTTTAAATACTCAAGTTCAGAAACACCAATGACTTGAATGTAATTGGGGCGAATTAAATTTAAATGTCCGATTAAACTACGTTGTTGGTTTTCTGGGGCAATGATAGAATCTGCTCGTTTATCGTCATTTTTGTCTGTCACCCAAGAAAGCGATAAACGAGATTTAAAGTCTTTGAATAGCCGTTGTGCAGTAAACTTTTTACTCATAACGAAGTTATGTGCTTATTGCCATTCTTTAATTAGTTGGAATACTTTGTCGGGTGAATCTGCTTCACGTAATTTTTCTCTAAAATCTTCTTGATCGAATAATGATGCTAATACGGCAAGAACTTGTAGATGTTCATCTGTGGAGTTTTCAGGAACCAATAATGCAAATAACAAATCCACGGGTTTGTTATCTAAGGTATCAAAATCAACACCGTATTTAAGTTTTATCAATGCACCTATGGTTTTGTCTGCACTATTTTTTAATCGTCCATGGGGGATGGCGACACCGTGTCCGACTCCCGTTCCTCCTAATCGTTCGCGTGCTAAAAGACTACTAAATACTTCGATAGATGAACATTGACTATCGGCAGTACTAATTAAGTCACTTAATGTTTCTAGTGCTCTTTTTTTGCTCGTCGCCTCGACATTGCACGCGATACGTTCAGGAGAAATTAAATCTGTTAATTCCATGGTTTTATATTTGATCCTCAATTTGTTCTTGTTTTTTTAGACCGCCTTCGCTGCGGTGATGATCGGTTATTTTTTCTTTGTGTTTACAAATTTGTCGATCTAACTTGTCGATCAGTGCATCAATTGATGCATACATATCACCATTAATGGCTTCAGCAAAAATTTTATTGCCTTTTAAATTTAATGTTGCTTCTGCTTTTTGATCTAATTTTTCTACATTTAATATAACATTTACATTGGTAACTTTATCAAAATGTCGTTCGAGTCGTTCAAATTTACTTTTAATATAGTCGTGTAATGAATCAGTTACTTCGATGTGATGGCCGGTTACATTTAATTGCATTTTATCACCTCTTTGGTATATGACATTAATTTACTCATTGGAGCCTTTTTCTTTCATTTGATGGGGGGATCGCAAGTGCTTCACGATATTTAGCTATTGTTCGTCTTGCAATTTTAATTCCTTGTTCTGATAGAATTTCAGCGAGTTTATTGTCGCTGAGAGGTTTTTTCCTATTTTCACTCAAAACTAGTTTTTTTATTAATGCACGTATTGCCGTGGCAGAACATTCACCACCATTAGTGGTTGATACATGACTTGAAAAAAAATATTTGAGTTCAAATATTCCTCTTGGTGTGTGCATGTATTTTTTTGTAGTCACTCGAGAAATAGTAGATTCGTGCATTTCAACTTCTTCCGCAATATCATGTAATACAAGTGCTTTCATTGCTTCGTCACCATAGTCTAAAAAAGCACGTTGATGTTTGACAATTGAGCTTGCAACTTTTAATAAGGTTTCATTGCGGCTCGATAAACTTTTTATAAACCACTTAGCTTCTTGTAAGTGATCTTTTAAAGTAGTGCTGTCTGAATTACTTTTAATGCTTTTTATTAAATTTACATACTCAGAATTAATTCTTAAATTTGGGGTATTGTCTTTGTTTAATTTAACTTTCCAAACACCATTAATTTTTTTAACAGAAACATCTGGAATAACGTATTCCGGTTTTTGGTCGGTAATTTGACTGCCGGGCCGTGGATTAAGTGATGTTATCATATCAATCACTGTTGCTAAATTTTCCTCACTCAATTTCATTCGTCGCATGAGTTGTGGGTAATCTCTATTGGCTAATAGCTCAAAATGATCATTTATTAAAGTAACCGCGAGTTTAATAAATGGATCGCTACTATTTTTATTAGCGAGTTGAATCGCTAAATTTTCTTGTAAATCTCTAGCGGCTACACCGGGTGGATCAAAGGTCTGTATAAGGTGTAAGACAGCTTGAATTTCATCAAGTTCAATTTCGTCCAAGTCATTATTTTTTTTTATGTTGCTATGAATGTCTTGAATTGTTAAGTCTAAATACCCATCATCATTGATGGAGTCTATTATATGAGTTGCTATAACTCTATCAGTATCGCTAAAAGAAGTTAAGTTTAATTGCCAATTTAGTGTTTCGTGTAGACTTTCAGTTCTATCATTTATGGTTTCGAAAGTCTGGGTGTTGTAGTCAGAATTATGAGTCGTAGAAGAACTGGGTACGTTGTCGAAAGTGTCTTCCCAATTACTATCGGTAGGTAGTTCATTTGGAATGTTAGTGTCTTGTAAATCTAAACTGGTTTCAGTTTTATCGTTGGAGTCGAGTTTTTTATCGGTATCGAGATTGTCATAGCTATCACTGTCTTCTGGAGACTCTAGCATAACGTTAGAATCTAGAATTTCTTGTATCTCTGTTTGTAATTCAAGAGATGATAATTGCAATAGGCGTATCGCCTGTTGCAATTGCGGTGTCATTGTTAGATGTTGCCCAAGACGTAGTTGTAGAGTTTGTTTCATATTTTTTTTGGGTGATTACCGAGCTGCATTATTATTTCGGTTATTACTATTTTAGCTTATATATTGATCAACTTCATGGCTCATAACCTAAAATGTTCACCTAAATAGACTTTTCTAACTTGTTCATCTTTTAGTAGAAATTCGGGGTTTCCTTGCGAGATGACTTCACCGGCATTCATTATATAGCCTCGCTCACATATTTTTAAGGTTTCTCTAACATTATGATCGGTTATTAATACACCAATATCACGTTCTTTTAAATGTTTAATAATACCTTGGATATCCAATACAGAAATAGGGTCTACGCCTGCAAATGGTTCATCTAACAAGATAAAGCCGGGTTCTGATGCTAAGGCGCGGGCAATCTCGGCGCGTCGTCGTTCACCGCCAGAGAGGCTCATGCCTAAGTTATTTCGAATATGGCTAATATGCAATTCATCGAGTAAGTCTTCCATTTTTTGTAGACGTTGAGAATTATTTAAGTCTTTTCGAGTTTGTAGAATTGCTAATATGTTATCGGCTACCGATAATTTTCTGAAAACAGAAGCTTCTTGGGGCAAATAACCGATGCCGAGTTGTGCCCGCATGTGCATTGGCAATTGCGCTATATCACGGCCATTTAAGGTCAAGCTGCCACTGTCGGGTTTAACCAAGCCAACAACCATGTAAAATGTTGTTGTTTTGCCTGCACCATTTGGACCAAGTAAACCAACAACTTCACCACTTTCGATACGTAATGAGACATTTTTGACGACTTTACGACCTTTATAAGATTTCGCTAATTTTTCGGCCAACAAAATGCTCATATTATTCTTCTTCGTTTGATTTTGGTGTAATAATGGCGTTTACACGTTGTTTTTTATCACCATCGGTATTGGCGGTAACCGTGCTATTTCGGGTGTCATATTCAATAATATGCCCTGAAAAACTGTTTTGTCCTTGTTTTAAGCTGGATTCCCCGGTGAGAATCAATTTTTCAGTAATTGTATAATAAATAAGCTCAAGTGCTTGGGCGGTAATTTCCTGATTGTTTTTATCGGACAGTTGTTTGAATTGTGCCGGCACACCATTGACAATTATTTTATCTAATTTTCCATCAGGTTGGTAAACCGTTACTTTGTCGCCGGTTAGCAACATACTTCCTTGGCTTATTTTTACATTGCCCATATAACTACTAAAGCCGGTTTTTTCATCAATAGATACTTTATCGGCACTGATGTGTACCGGTTTTTCGCGATCAATTTCAAGTGCAAAACTATTTATCGTTAAACCGAGTAAGGTGAAAACAAGTGAAATACCTAAAGTTGACTTTAAATTCATTATATTTTTCATTTATTAGCGTTGTATTTCATATCGTCCATTGACTTGAGATGATAGATTTAAGGTGTGATCTTTTAAGTTTAGTTCCATACCGACGGCTTTAATACTGTTTTTACCTTGGATTATTGTTACATTTGTTTTTGATTTGACAAATTGCTCTTTTACATAAACGGATAATTCTTCAGCAATAATAACAATATTTTCATTTAAATTCGCAGAAGATTTATCTAATTTTACACCACCACTGAAAAAAATAAGATTACCTTTATTGGATACTCGTGCTTTATTCGCGTTGAGTTTCCACGGGTAATCTTTTGAGTTATAAATATATAACTCTGGTTCTTGTATTTTTGTTATTTGGTTAACAGGGTAGTGATCCAGATGCGGGGAACTTAATTTATAATAAGGTGTGCCGGTTTCATCCATAATGATAGTTGAGAATTCATCAAGATAATAATCACGGTTTAATAAAGTATCTTGTGTTACAACTTCATCTTTTTGTTCAATCGATCGAAGTAACCAACTACTAAAGAGTGCTGTTGATATGACAAAAAGTAAAAATATAAAAAATTGAGTTTTGTTCATACCTTTATTTATAAAAAACTAGCGTATTGTTGTTCTAGCGTTCCTTGAGCCTGCATGATCATTTCACAGACATCACGGGCAGCACCTAAGCCTCCATTGTTTTCAGTTTGCCAATGAACGTGTTTGGTGACAAAAGGGTGCGCATCGGCAACAGCGATGGCTAGTCCAACGTTGAGTAACACGGGCAGATCAACCAAATCATCGCCAACATAGGCTACTTGTTCAGCTTGCAAACCTGATTCGGCTAATAGTTCTTGATAAGCAGGCAGTTTTTCTTTTCTACCTTGGTAGACATATTTTATGGATAAACTCGCCATGCGATGTTTAACGACATCGGATGATCTTGCGGTGATGATACCTATTTGAACGCCGGTTTTTTGTAGCATAGCCATACCCAGACCATCCCGGGAATGAAAGGCTTTATATTCTTGGCCATCATCACCAATGAATAATCCGCCATTGGTTAATACACCATCGACATCAAATATAACTAATTTAATCTTTGCGGCTTGTTGATAGACTTGATTTAGTTCATTCATTTGAATTCCAATTAATTTACGACGTTTATTTTGTTAAACCACGCCAGCGCGTAATAAATCGTGCATATTAAGTGCACCAATGACTTCGTTATTGCTGTTGACTACGGGTAAAGCGTTAATACTTTTAGATTCCATGATTTGCAGGGCTTCGGCAGCAAGTTGATCTTCGAATATTACTTTACAGTTTTTGATCATCACTTCATCTATCGATGTTTTGTTTAGATTAATATCATTTCGGTCAAATATACGCCTTAAATCACCATCAGTAAAAACACCAATTAGAACTTTTTTAGTATCCACAATTGTTGTCATGCCTAATTTTTTTTCTGTCATTTCGATTAATGCTTGGCTCAATAATACTTTGCTTTGTACCATAGGGATGTCTGATTCTGTGTGCATTATATCTTTTACGTGCAATAGTAAACGTTTGCCGAGTCGACCACCTGGGTGGGATAGCGCAAAATCATCGGCGGTGAAACCTCGAGTATCAAGTAATGCAATTGCGAGAGCATCGCCCATCACTAGGGCAACGGTGGTGCTCGAGGTGGGTGCTAATCCCAGTGGACATGCTTCCTTGCTCACACTAACATCAAGATTTACATTAGCTTGTGTTGCGATATGAGATTTTGCATTGCCCGTTAATGAAATTAATGGCACACCGAGCCTTTTGATTAGAGGCACGATGGTGATAATCTCATCAGTTTCACCTGAGTTTGATATTGCTAACACAACATCATTTTTCATGATCATACCCAAATCGCCATGACTGGCTTCACCGGGATGAACGAAAAATGAAGGGCTGCCAGTGCTGGCTAGGGTAGCAGCAATTTTTGAACCGATGTGGCCAGACTTACCCATACCAATGACAACGATTCGACCACGGCAATCAAACATTAATTGGCATGCCTGAGTGAAGTTTTCGTCCAGTCGATTTAACAGTTGTTCAATTTCATTGAGCTCAGTTTGAATGACAGCTGTTGCTAATTGTTTAAAGTTTTGAGTGGCCAAAATAACGTCTTATTAATTTAAATGATGTAATCTTAATTCTAGTGAATAATCGAATGTGCGTATATTAACCAGAATACCGTAATCGGAAATCCTAACTAGAGTATATATAGAGTAATATCATGTAACAAATATATCCTGTTAACAGTAGTCCGCCTTCAAAGCGTGTAATGCATTGATTTTCAGCTATATCGGATGTTGTTTTTTGTCTGGGTTTGAATCCAAACCACATTAGAAGTCCTAAAAGTACCCCTAAAAACAACATAACCGGATAATCACGCACTAATACAAATGGGTCGAGTTCGTGTGGTGCTAACAATCCGGGGATTCCTAGAACTGCCAGAATATTAAACATATTTGAGCCAATAACATTGCCAACCGCTATTTCGTGTTCATTTTTTAGGGCACTGGTTACTGAGGTGGCTAGCTCCGGTAGGCTGGTGCCAATGGCTATAATCGTTAATCCGATTAACAGTTCACTCATTCCTAGCTTTGTTGCGATGAACACTGAGCCCCAGACTAAGGCTTTTGAACTGGCTATTAATGATATCAGACCAATGATAAGCCACATAATTGATTTAGCTTGTGATAATTTATAGTTTTGGTGTTCAAATTCATCTTGTAATGGCTCATTACGGTACTTTTTTGTGCCTACCTTAACAATCCAGATAAGTAATGCGAGTAAACAAGCAATTAAAATTATGCCATCAATAAAACTGAGATTACCGTCAATGATAAGTAGTAAACCAATAATCATGACTAAAATCATAACCGGATATTCACGTTTTAGAATGTCGGAATGAATGGTTATTGGAGCAATAATGGCGGTGATGCCTAAAACTAGCGCTATATTGGTGATGTTTGAGCCAATGGCATTGCCAACGGCAATTCCGGGAGCACCTTGCCAAGCCGATACGATGGACACTAAAATTTCTGGAGCTGATGTCCCAAAGCCAACAATTGTTAGCCCAATTAATAGTGGCGATATTCCCATGTTGGCAGCAATACCCGATGCACCATCAACAAATCGATCGGCGCCCCAAACAAGAAAGATAAGCCCAAAAAGAATTGCGGTAATGGCTGATACTAATGTGAAATCCATAGGAATATTTTTAATAAAGTTAATTGTGTTAAAAAAGTTGAAGTGATATTGTAATTATTAGTTAATCTGTTTTTGCAGTTCCAGCTCGAGTTCTAATTCCAAATCGAGGTCAAGATCGTCCTTGGGTAATATCATTTTCTCAATCGGCGGTTTGCCATCATAAATAAGTGATTTTCTATTGGCTAAATAGGCTTCTCGTTTAAAAACATAAGGATCAAGAGCGGCTTGTTCCAGTACTTTTGAAGCATTTAACAGGCTAGCACGTTTATCAATATTAGCAATAACTATAGCGCTCCAATATGCGGTGTTATCTTCAATTAAAACCGTTGGGCTTAAATAAAAACCATCAATGGTTAGGCCAATTGAATCTCGAATTGTACCACCACCAAGACCAATAACGGGCAGAATAAAATACGCGCTGTCGGTGTATCCCCACGTTGCTAAGGTTTGTCCAAAATCTTCATCATGTTTTGGTAAGCCCATTGGTGTTGCAACATCAAATAAACCCAAAATTCCGAATGTGGTGTTAAGTATGATACGTGAAAAGTCTTCGGCCATTTGAACGAGCTTAAATTGAAACAGATCATTCGCCATGACGGTAACATCGTTTAAATTACTAAAAAAATTACTGATGCCCGATTGAACCGGATTCGGTGTGTAGGTTTTATAGGTTTGAGCAACTGGTTTTAATATATAATTATCAACACCAACATTAAAACTATTCATACTGCGGTTATATGACTCATAGGGATCACTTTCGTCTAATGGTCCTTCTATGGATGCGCATGCCGCAAAAAACTGTACTAAAATTAGTAACGTTATACTTTTAAATTTATACATAGGGAAAATTAGACCTATCCGATATTATCGTTTTTCTGTTTTAGTTGCACCACAACGTGTGCAATTGTATTGCGTTAGCAATTTTCCAAGTTTCACCTGAAAGGGACTACTTTTGACTACCTGCCATTGATGAAAACCACTTTTACACAATGTTTTGCCTTTGTGTTTCTTTTTTAATGCGATTTTCTTAAATTGAACGATATCACCCATATATTCACCTAGCCATGACTCTTGCTACATTATATCCTTCAAAGGCAATAAAATCGATGGTCTAGAGTTTAAAGTCTCATTCAGCATGGATTCAGTTAACTATTATATTATACTACATATCAAATTTACGTAGATTTTAACGATGATTATGGCAAACGAGTATAAACTTCGGATTGGTTCTTATGGTTGGCAACATAAAACTTGGAATAATTCGTTTTATCCTGAAGATTTGCCGATGGAATGGCAATTTGCGTATTATGCTAATGAGTATTCCGTTATTATGATCCCTTGGCCGTTGTTACAGCAAGACTTTGAAATGTTCAAACAAGGTATTGAGGATAGCGATGAGGCTTGTCAGATACTATTTGAATTTCCGGTTGATGATTTTAAAACTCGAACGAATAATGAAATTCGAAATACTGTACAGACTTTTTTAGATAAAGTTTCTTTTATCGGGGAGAGAAACTTAGGTCTGGTGTTGGTATTTTCAAATTCTGATCTTTGCGATTTATCGCAAGCTAAATTGAATTTTTTTTATGAATTATTACAAAAAATTGCTGAGACGATGAATCTTTGTGTTGAGGTTAAAACGGCTAAAACTGTTATCGATTCAGTTAACTTGATTCCAGAGGAAATTTTGACTATTTTGGCTAAAACCAATACCGCTTTGTGTCGTTATAACGATGTTATTCAAAATTATCCCGAACAGTTTACTTCGGTTTTTAATCTTACCGTATGTGATCTAATGAATACCGAACCTAAGAAAATGCGCAAAATTGTAGAAAATAGTTTGCTTGGAGAGTGCGCAGGTTCGACGAATGTGCTAATTTTTCGTACAGATAATCCAAATCATGAGCAAATGAATACGGCTTTGGTTATTAGTGATTTATTATAATTTTTTAGGGTGATTTATGCTTGACCACACAGACAACGATATTCTTATTTCAGTACGTGATTTAAAATTTAAACGCGGTGAGCGGACAATATTTAATGGCGTTAGTTTGGATATTCAACGAGGCAAGGTAACCGCGATTATGGGGCCAAGTGGAACGGGCAAAACAACGTTACTTAAACTGATTGGTGGCCAATTACAGCCTGATTCAGGTTCGGTTCTTGTTGAAGGTGAGGTTGTGCACCAGATTAGTCGCGCTAAACTTTATAATTTAAGAAAAAAACTAGGCATGTTATTTCAAAATGGTGCGTTATTAACGGATATCTCCGTTTTTGATAACGTTGCATTCCCATTAAGAGAGCATACTAATTTATCTGAACGCATGATTCGAGATTTGGTTCTTATGAAATTACAGGCTGTTGGTTTACGTGGTGCTAAAGATTTAATGCCCAGTGAATTATCCGGTGGTATGGCGAGGCGGGTGGCATTAGCTAGAGCTATTGCGTTAGATCCGGATATTATCATGTATGATGAGCCATTTACCGGACAAGATCCGATATCAATGGGGGTTGTGGTAAGCTTGATTCGAAATCTCAATGATGCACTTAATTTAACCAGTGTTATCGTGTCTCACGATATTGAAGAAACAAAAAATATTGCTGATTATATCTATTTATTATCAGAGGGAAAAGTTGTCGCTCATGGTACACCCGATATGTTAGATCAATCTGATTCAGAATGGGCGCAACAATTTTTAAAAGGTAAACCGGATGGCCCTGTTCCTTTTCATTTTCCGGCACAAGAATATCAACAAGAATTACTGCAAGGACTTCGTAAATGATATCAGAGATGATTCAGTGGTTACAGCATTCGGGACATAGAGGTTTAAGTGTTTTTGCTCGCTTGGGACGAGCGAATATTTTATTATTTTATATCATCATTGGTATTCCAAGTTTATTTAAGAAGTTTTCTCTGGTTATCAAACAAATTTTTTCAGTGGGTGTGTTGTCGCTGGTGATTATTGTGGTTGCGGGTTTTTTTGTTGGCATGGTTTTGAGTTACCAAGGATATTATACCTTATCGGATTTTGGTGCAGAGGAAGCGCTTGGTGTGATGGTATCTCTCTCCTTAGTTAGAGAGTTAGGTCCCGTCGTTGCCGGGTTATTATTTGCCGGTCGAGCGGGTTCGGCGTTAACGGCCGAAATTGGTTTAATGAAAGCCACTGAACAATTGTCGGCAATGGAAATGATGGCGGTGGATCCTATTAGACGAATTTTATCGCCGCGTTTTCTTGCTGGATTTATTTCAATGCCATTGTTGGCTGCCATGTTTAGTGCGATGGGAATCTTAGGTGGCTATTTTGTTGGCGTTGGTTTGCTGGGCGTTGATGACGGTGCTTATTGGTCTCAAATGCAGGCGAAAGTTGATATTTATGACGATATATTAAATGGTATTGTGAAAAGTTTTGTTTTTGGATTTGTAGTGACATGGATTGCTGTATTTGAAGGTTACGATACTATACCAACATCGGAAGGTATTAGTCGTTCCACGACGCGCACAGTTGTTAATTCTTCATTAGCAATTTTAGGCTTAGATTTTATTTTAACCGCACTTATGTTCGGAGGGTAGAGTAATAATGACATCACGAATAACGGAAATTTGGGTAGGTATTTTTATTGTTTTTGGATTTGCTTCATTATTAATGTTGGCAATGAAAGTGAGCAGCATTAGTTCTTTTACCGACAATGGTGGTTATGTTATCACAGCACAGTTTGAAGATATTAGTGGCTTGAAAGTGCGTTCACCAGTGACGATGGCTGGTGTCCGTATTGGCAGAGTCAGCGATATTTCATTTGATAATGTCACATTTGAAGCCGTTGTTAGCATGGAAATAGAGAAACAATATAATACTTTACCATCATCAGGAACAGCAGCAAATATTTATACTGCGGGTTTACTCGGTGAAAAATATGTTGGTTTAATCCCCGGAAGTGGTATGGCTGATTGTGATGATATTAGTATTGATGATGATGGTAATGTCGTTACTTCTGATAGCAGTGATTGTAAAGCAACAATCTTAACTCAAGGCTCGGTTATTAAACAAACTCAAGGGTCGTTGGTTTTAGAAAAACTCATTGGGCAGTTTGCTGAAAAATTTATGTCCGGTGATGACAAAAAATAGAGACTATTAAATTGAAAACACAAGTGCAAAAAGTAGGTGATAATCATTATGATGTCAGTGGACGGCTAGATGCTGAATCGGTATCGGGACTTTTAATACAAGAATTCAGTCATCAACAAAATGAGAGTATTACGATTAATTTACAAGCTGTATCTCACAGCAATAGTGCCGGTATTGCATTATTATTAGAATGGCTACGTCAAGCCAATAACAACAATCATGAATTACGATTCATCAATATGCCCGTCAATATGAAGGCCATTGCGAATATCTGCGGTTTATCGGATATTTTACCCATCCACTAAGTTCTAATCGACTTATATAGCATCTCGCTGTTGATTAAGTGTAAATTAGACGATAAAACGGGTAGAATGTCGCCCATATTTGAATCTAAACAATAAAGAGTGTGTCAATGGAACCCGATTTAATTAAACAGTTAATAGAAGCCAAATTATCAGAATGTGATATTTCTGTTTCTGGAGAAAATGGCCATTTTGAAGTGCGAGCGATTGGTGAAATTTTTGCAGATAAATCGATGGTAGCGAAGCAACAGTTAATTTATGCCACTGTCAATGAGCATATAACATCAGGTGCTATTCATGCTTTAACAATTAAAACATACACACCATCAGAATGGAAAACGGCACAAAAGTTACAAGTACAATAGTTCAAACTCAGTATCTGTCGCTCAATTAGAAATAAATTATCTTTGGGATCAATTTAAATTCTGTTAACTCGAATAGAATCGATCACTATCACTTATTTCCTATCTGTAAATTAACTAAAGACAAAATAGCATAGCAATTATGGACAAACTTATCATATCCGGTGGCCAACGTTTAGATGGCGAAATTCGAATTTCAGGCGCTAAAAATGCTGCTTTACCAATAATTTTTTCGGCGCTATTGTCTGATGGCGCAGTGACTATTTGTAACGTACCCCATCTGCATGACATTACAACAACAATTGGCTTGCTTGGCAGAATGGGGGTGGATTTAATTATTGATGAAAAGTTAAATATCGAAGTTCATGGTTCCACCATTAAAAATCTAGTTGCCCCTTACGACATGGTGAAGACCATGCGAGCTTCGATTCTAGTATTAGGTCCGATGTTGGCAAGATTTGGTGAAGCTGAAGTATCTCTTCCCGGTGGTTGTGCGATTGGTGCTCGACCGGTGAATATCCACATTTCGGGTTTAGAGCAAATGGGTGCCGATATAACGGTTGAAAATGGTTATATTAAAGCCTCAGCAAAGCGCTTAAAAGGTGCAAAAATTGTGATGGATATTGTTACCGTTACTGGCACTGAAAATTTAATGATGGCTGCAACCCTAGCAGATGGTATTACCATTCTTGAGAATGCCGCAAGAGAACCCGAGGTGGTTGATTTGGCAAATTGTCTGGTTTCGATGGGAGCCAAAATTGAAGGTATTGGTACTGACACGATTACGATTGAAGGTGTTGAAACCTTACACGAAACACGCTATGAAGTAATGCCCGATAGAATTGAAGCGGGTACCTACTTAATTTCTGCAGCGATCACCGGTGGCCGAATTAAAATTAAAGATGTTGATCCTACCACCTTAGATTCGGTATTAAGTAAATTAGAAGAAGCTGGCGCTGATCTTGAAATTGGTGATGATTGGATATCATTGGACATGCACGGTAAAAAACCAAAAGCCGTTGATATTCGAACCGCACCTTATCCGGGATTTCCAACGGATATGCAAGCTCAATTTTGTGCGATGAACGCTATTGCCGAAGGCACTTCCGTTATCATCGAAACGGTTTTTGAAAACCGATTTATGCACATACAAGAACTACAGCGAATGGGTGCTAATGTTAAATTGCAAGGTAATACTGCGATTTGTAATGGCGTTAAAAAATTAACCTCGGCTCCGGTTATGGCTACCGATTTAAGAGCCAGTGCCAGTTTAGTGCTGGCCGGATTGGTTGCTAAGGGAGATACCGCGATTGAACGTATTTACCATATTGATCGAGGTTATGAGTGTATCGAAGAAAAACTGCAACAATTAGGCGCAAAAATTCACCGTAAGCCAGAATAGCAATTACTTCAAAAACGATAAGTTTGAGAAAATACTTGTTTGGAAATATAATTTACCTTAATTAAAATTGACTAAGTCCGAGATCATGAGTGATATAAATAATACTATAACCATTGCTGTTTCCAAAGGTCGCATATTAAAAGATACACTGCCGTTATTAGCGCACGCGGGTATTGTTCCAGTTGATGATTTAGCGACAACTCGAAAGTTAATCTTAGATACAACAGTAGACAATATTAAACTTGTTGTTATTAGAGCGACTGATGTACCAACCTATGTCGAATATGGTGCTGCAGATATTGGTGTTGCAGGTAAAGACACTTTAATCGAACACGGTGGCGAAGGTTTGTATGAACCACTTGATTTGCAAATTGCAAAATGTAAATTAATGGTGGCCGGGCCAGAAAATATAACCGAGCATCCCGGACGGCTTCGAGTAGCAACGAAATACGTTAAATCTGCACGGCAATATTACGGTAGTCTAGGCAAGCAAGTTGAAATAATTAAACTCTATGGCTCAATGGAATTAGCACCGATAGTGGGTTTATCGGATTATATTGTTGATCTTGTTGATACCGGTAACACACTAAAAGCTAACGGACTGGTGCCACTGGAACATATCTGTGATATTAGCTCACGACTAGTCATTAACAAGGCATCAATGAAAATGAAACATCAGGCGATTACCAATTTAGTTAATCTCATTAGTGATGCGGTAGACAAAAATGACGACTAAAAGTAACGTTAAAATAAAAAGTATATCTTATGGTGAATCTGATTTTTGGAGCCAGCTTGATGCTTCTTTAAACTGGGAATCATCTTCAAATGAACAAGTTAATACTACCGTGCGCTCGATACTCTCGACAGTGCGCCGTGATGGTGATGCGGCATTAGTTGCATACACCAATCAATTTGATAAACGCAGTACGAGTGGTATAAATGATTTAACGGTTGATATTACCAGGCTAGAGCAAGCCTATAATTCAATAACAACAGAACAACGACAAGCACTAAAAACGGCAATTGCACGTGTGCGGTCCTATCATGAACACCAAAAAATGGAATCGTGGTCTTATACTGAAGCCGATGGCACAGTCTTAGGACAACAAGTTACCGCCATTGACAAAGTTGGTCTGTATGTTCCCGGTGGTAAAGCAGCATATCCCTCATCGGTTATCATGAATGCAATACCAGCAATAGTAGCGGGTGTTAGTGATATTATAATGGTAGTACCAACGCCAAATGGTGACGTGAATGAACTGGTGTTTGCTGCGGCATTTCTTGTTGGCGTGACGGCGGTTTATTCTATTGGTGGTGCGCAAGCCGTTGCCGCCCTCGCGTATGGCACGGAATCAATACCACGAGTTGATAAAATAGTCGGTCCGGGCAATATCTATGTTGCGACTGCAAAGTCGATGGTATTTGGCAGTGTTGGCATCGACATGATCGCAGGACCATCAGAGATACTTGTGGTTTGTGATGGTAAAACAAATCCTGATTGGATTGCGATGGATTTATTTTCTCAAGCCGAGCATGACGAAGATGCTCAGTCTATATTGATTTCACAAGATGCTAAATTTCTGCAACAAGTTCGTGTCAGTATTGATAAATTATTACCAACAATGGAACGCAAGGAAATAATTGAAGCATCGTTACAAGGCCGAGCATTATTTATTCATGTTCCTGATTTATCAAACGCTGTCGAAGTTGCAAATTATATTGCGCCAGAACATTTAGAATTATCGGTTGATAATGCTGAACAAGTAGCAAAACAAATAAAACATGCTGGTGCGATATTTATGGGGCGTTACACCGCTGAAGTTATTGGTGATTATTGTGCCGGTCCGAATCACGTACTGCCAACATCTCGAACGGCACGATTTAGTTCACCACTTGGTGTTTATGATTTTCAAAAAAGAAGTAGTTTAATCATGTGTTCCGCTGAAGGTGCTTCAACCTTAGGCAAGACAGCTTCAATATTAGCTCGAGGTGAAGGTTTAACGGCTCATGCACGATCTGCTGAATATAGAATAAAAAACAAAGATAATTAATTTT
>VAPL010171376.1_pt1 | contig 51034 bp, 57 predicted proteins | sample 3395061 | NCBI WGS metagenome assembly VAPL01 (sample SAMN08290444, study PRJNA428436) | hydrothermal vent metagenome | isolation source: Deep-sea hydrothermal vent chimney 2 | place: Pacific Ocean: Juan De Fuca Ridge | depth 2182 m m | reverse complement strand
GACTTTGTGGACTTGTGGTTTAAATAACCATGGACAGCTTGGTGATAGTACTATTATTAATAAATCAACTCTAGCACAAATAATATCTGGAAGTGAGGAAGCATTTTTAGTTCTTTTACAAAATGCTTTAGCAAATTATGTAATCTCAAGTGAGCAATCCATTGATTTTGCTTTTCAATTAGCTACCACTGATTATTATGTAACCCCAAGCATTGACCAAGTTACTTTAAATTATGATGAGTCTGGTTACTACCAAGTAAATGAGATAGATTACCAAATTGATTATACTGACCCAGTAACTACTACTGTAACTAAACTTTCATCTGGATCAAAAAACATAAAACTGGCTATAGCATTATAAATAGAAAAGGTATATCTAACATACTTGTTTCATAAAAATGGACTTTAGGCCGTAGAACCAAAGTGCTTTAGCCTTTGGTGTTGTCACATACGTTTTTAATGGTTTAAAAATAGTAATGATTATTAATAATAAATATGGGGAACATTATGTTAAACTATTCAACGTATTTCAATGAACAAATAACAGAAGTAAATGATAAAGCAGTTAAAAACGTCGGGGCTGAGGATTTTACTGCGTCTTCTACATCTAGCGGTGTATCTGACCATGCTGCATTATTAAATTTAGACCTATCTTCTTCTAAACATATATATCAGACTGTCGGACAAAAAACACGCGACTTATCTGAATTGATAGACAATATTGTATATTTTAGTGATTATTTAGATGCTAATGAAGTTGAAGCAGTAAAAAATGGAACATCTACTTATAATGCTTATAATGAGTATAGACAATGCCTACTAGATGCATCTAATAAGGTAGGATATACTAAAGTAGAATTACCAGCAAACGGCCTTATAAATATTGGCGGATATACAGACGATTCATCTACTGATGAACTACACAATGTAGTAATTGAAGGTAATAATTGTACTATCAAAGCAATACCTACATTTTCATATCCTAGTGACACAGTAAATAACAAAATTGAGATGTTAGTATTTAAATCAGCTTCTAACATCAGATATAAAGATGTTATTTACGACAACAATGGTAGGACCTTTTCTACCAGATATAAATGGAATGACCCACTTATTAATGTGATGGAGATGTATTTTGGAGCCTATGATATAGTATGGGAGAGCTGTACATTTAAAGATAATTGGGAATTCTCAGTTATGATGGTAGGATGTGATCAGTGCTTTTTTTATGACTGTAAAGTTATTGATGCAGACCGACATGCTAGGCTTAGAGGAATAACTGCACAAACATATAGTGGTACAAACTCAGTTGTAGATGATTTAATAGTTGATACTACTGATGGGGAAGAGTTTTGGTGGGATATAGATTACCAAATAACTATCGACCAGGGTGGAACCACATTCTCTGTGTCCCGAACAGGTGGTGGGTCTACTATGGATACTTCCATGCCATTAGGTACGATAGCATCAGGAGTTGTTATAGCTGATTATATTTCAACTTGGTTTGAGTTCGATAAAACAAATCTTGGCACTGATGAAGGTAAAATAGCCTATATATACGACACACTTATCCATAAAACATCAGTTGTTGGTACTTTTAGTCCACACCCAAGGATAAAATTTACTAAACCCTCTTTTGATACTTCTGATTCATGGACATTTAAATGGGTAGAAACTCGTAATAAACACCCATTCTTATTCTACCAAGACAATGTTACTAATATACCAAATGGGGTAAATGGGGTTATAAATTGTCAATATAAAGACCCAGGTAGGGGTGGAGCACAAGCAGGTGGAGGAGGAACATTTTACTACATAGGTAATAGGCATATGAACCAACAAAACGCCCTTTACTTGCAAAATTTGGACACCTGTATTGCTACTGACAATGTGTTCTATGGAAATACGGAAGGGGGTATAGAACCACTAGCAAAAGAAGTAATTGTTCAACGAAACACATTTATTGGGTGTAATATTTGCCCAATACGTCAAACCGGATCAGATACATTTAAAACTGACTTATATGTTTTGACGGACAATGTTTTTATAGACTGTGTCCAAAATCTAAGGTATAATACAAATTACCCATTTACTAGACAAACGGCTGTTGCAGAATGTAGAGTATATGACAATGCCCAAGTATTGATAACAAATAACTCGGTTAATGGGAATAACAGTTTTGCAGATGCACTAATAGACTTTAATTTTCTTGGTAGTGATATTTCAACTATATCAACCGCAATGTCTAACAATGTTTTACAAGATGGAGTAGCATCAGTAAAAAAGGGTAATTATACTGGAGACTTTTTGCACACCACATTGGCCCAGAATAGTGAGCCAATTGATATACTATTGGTGTTAAATTCTGCCACGTTATCAAAATTTGAGTATGCATTAGGAATGGCTGATTACTATAAAACTTACGCTGGTACTGCATGTCATATAAGTTCACAATTTGTTCTTCCGATAAATAGCACAACTATAACTTTAAGCGGGTGCAGTATAGCCTCTGAAGATGGTCAATATAGTATAGATAGCAATGTTGATACTGTGTATGATATAGCTAGTACATATGTCCCAATAATTGGTAGTATTTCTTCAGTTTCATGTGTTAGTGCTTATATACAAACTGATATAGATTTACGTATATATAATAATTTTAATTTGAATTTAAATGATACTGGAGATATAATAACAAAGTTAACTTTAATAGCCGGATCAGTTAAAACTGAGGCACATATAAATGTACATGCTGACATAGCACATGGTGACTTTATAGGGTTTACTAATACCAATGTAATTTATATTGGTAATAGGTTCAAGTTAAATTATTATGATTTTATAATGCACATTGTGTATGATTCTGACAAAGATACATTTTTTATAAATATGGAGGAACTTAGTCAAGATAACCATGCTTTCTATGGGCAGCGTATAAGTCAAAGCTATTCCAATAGAGAAATAGAAAGTAAAGCCTATTCTGGGCACTATATTACCGCTTCTAAATCAGATGATTTACCAGTAACTGCTAATTATGACACGGCTATAGTAGGAACTAATACACACCTAATGATAGACGGAGATGGTAGCTTTAGTTCTGGTGCAGGGGTAGTTGGTCTGAATGTTGTTACTGATTGTTCTAACAGTGCTCTTAGTATACCAAGTGTGGTTGGGTTTCGTTCTTCTGTTAAATGTTCTGCTGGTATTTATAATGTAGCTAAAGTACTTTATTGTGCTGGTGGGAAGGTTACTGGGCATGTTGACACATATATTGGTCTAGATGTTGCTGGTATAACATTCGGTACTTATAATTATGCTATACGTACTGGCCTAGGAATAGTAAGCATAGGTGATAGCGCTTTTATAGCTGGATCTCTTAAAACAGGAGGCAAGGATGACGAAGTACAGATGATAACCAGTGGGTACTCCAGCCAAACTGTTAATTTACATGAGTGGCAAAAATCAGACGGTACAGTTTTAGCATCAATAGACAGTTCTGGAGCAATGGCCGCAGATTCATTTATTGGTGATGGGTCAAAACTTACTAATATAGAAACTGAAATACCTACTAAAGATGTTGCAGATGGGATAATAGGACCGTCAAAAATACTTAATGGATCATTTTGTAATGTACACACTACTAACATTGCCGTTGATAAGAATGATGCTAACAATATAGTTTTTGTGCGCCCAACAAACTCATCAATGTATATAGTGCCAAAAAGTGATGAATCGCTTTATGCCCCCAACGGGTATTTAACCACACTATTTAATATGGAAGATGGGCTTACATATGCTATAGCCAGTGTTGAGCTAAAGAATAAATTTTTTATATTTCCAATATCTAGGCATGCTCTTAAAGATCACTATAATCTAGAATTACCTATATTTACAGCATATAATAATACATCACAAGCACGTACTGGTGGTGTTTGGGCATTAGATACTATATTAAATTGGACACAAGATTTTATAGACACAGAATATTATTCATTTGATGCAGCCAACGGTATATTTACTATTTTAAAATCAGGTAGATACAAGTTTACTGGTCAAGCCTCTATTAGATCTACGAGTACTTCTACACACTCGGTAGGTATACAATTTAAACAAGGATCTACTGTTTTTAACACCTCTGCATATGCGGCATGGGGTGCTTCTGACGGGTCAGATAGAAAATCATTAACTACATTGGGAGTACGTACTTGTGCAGCTAATGATACATTTACTTTAGGTATGTTTAGTAGTTTGGCAGCTACTGACAGGTTAGATAACAATGCTTATTGGGAAGTAATACCAATCTAATTAATTAAAAGGAAATATAACTATGCAAGTAATTAATAAAATAGTTGATGAAATACTGTATGGTGCTAAAAACATGATTTATATCATTTTTGAATCTTTTAAAGAACGTAAAAAAATAGGACCTAGATTGTATGATTTGTTAATAGATAATAACGTAGATGTACTGTGCACAACATCAGCGGAATGGGAATTAAAAATAGGTGGTAAAATGAAGTATTTAAATTTTGTTGGTAATAATATAAACATAGGGTCTACCAACAATGAATCAGTAAAAGTGCTGTTTGTATAGTAGTGCCCACTATTTAAGTAACTTATTATATTTATAGAAGGTAACTAATGCTGTGACAAAGATAGTATAATTATATAAACTAACCAAAATAACTAACTGATTTAAATGTTAATAAAGATATTAAGCGATATACACACAGAGTTTGGTAACAAGCATCTACTCCCTGATTTTTTATCAGGGGATTATGATATACTTATTATAGCCGGAGATGTGGCTGACTCTAGTCACATTATTGGGGTATTACTTGAAATAGACAAACTTGCAAAAACAACAGTAGTATTTGTACCAGGTAATCATGAGTATTATGGTTCTAAAAAAGCCTACATAGACAAAAAACTAAAAGAGACACCGTTCAAAAATGTTGTTGTACTTAACAATAGCGTTTTTACCAAGGACGGTGTCATTTTTATTGGTAGTACTGGTTGGTGGGATAATGGGATAACACTTAACCATGTTAATGGTATGGTGGACTTTAAACTTATACATGACATACAGTGCAACGATAATGGGATGTTGTGGGGTAAAGAATCCAGACTGTTCTTTGATACCAGTATTGAGAAGTATATGGGTAAAAAGATTGTATGTGTTTCACACAATATGCCATCTAAACACTGTATATCCCCTAAATTTATCAATTCTACTATAAATGAATGTTTTGCTAATGATTGGGACTATTTGTTGGATAATCAGGCTATGTGGGTTTGTGGGCATACCCATGACTCAATCGATGCAGATATTAATGGTGTAAGGGTACTTTGTAATCCATATGGTTATTACCATTATATGGAAAATATTAATTTTAATTATAATTTAATAGTTAAAATATAAATAAAGTTAAATAAACACCTGTAACAATGAGACCAGAAATAATAAAAGAATCACATCGAATAAGAATGGCATATCTTTTCTTATACCATGCACAAAAAGAGGCTGATGTTTGTAATATGTTGGATCAAACAATGAGTTATTTTGAATACAGCGCCTGCCTTGTTTCTCATTACACTGATGATGAGGATGTGGTAGTAGCATCATTGGTGTACCCCACTATAAAATATAACCATGTAGATATAAAGGATGTAATAACTCTATTTGGTACTTCTGTAGGATACATACTATGTGAGTTAACATCTATTAGTCAAACTCCCAGTAAAAGTGTATCTGCTGTAAAGAAATTAAATGCTTCTACTACAGAATCTTTTTTAATTACAGTTTCAGAGTATATAAGCAAAATGTACTTTTTAGATAGTATAAGTATGGATAGTTGTGACTCGACAACAACCGTAACAGATATAAGTTATATTTTAAATCATATGGATAAACCACTAACCCCAAAGCAGGAAGAGTTAGTACAGTTGTTGTATTTCTCTATCTTTAATTTGGAGTTCAGAACCAGTATATAAAATAAGGAGAGTTATGGATATTGTAATTGATACAAATTTGTTACTAGATGATCCAAATATAATTAATAAACTCGCAAAGAAGTATGATAATGTTGTTATACCCTTAACAGTATTAAAAGAGTTAGATAAACATAAGTTTAATCCTGACCTATCATATAGTGCCAGAAGTGCCATATACAGCATCCTAAATTTTAAAAACACACAACCAGATAAATTAATGTTCGTAAGTAGTGATGAGGAGGTGTCAGACAATGATGCACTGATTATACTTGCAGCCAAAAAGATTGGAGCTAAAATAGCTACAAAAGACATCTCAATGTCAATTATAGCAGACAGTATGGGAGTCCCATCTAAGTTATACAGTGCAGTAAGTAATGGCTTTTTTGATCCGTATCACTATATAGAAAATTCGGAGGTATTTGAGCAATTCAAGATACTAAGTATGTATGCAGGAGATGACTACTATAAAATTATAGAATACCTATCATTATTTTTTGAGGCAGAGTTCAACAAGGAGTCGTGGAGTTTCATATTTTTTAAAATAAATAATGAGATTACATATATCTATGCGAATAACCCAATAGACAAAACATTAGAGCGGATAGATAATAAACCAAATTATAGAACTATATATATAGACGAAGCTGAAATCAAAGCACTTGATGCTTATCAGTTATGTGCCATATATGCATTATATGAAGCCCCAAATACACTCATAACTGGCAAATGGGGCAGCGGAAAAACTTTATTGGCTACTGCATACTCTTTAAGCATAAGTCGTCGTAAAACGTTCATTATACGCCCTCCTGTGGCCATCAATAGTAAATTTAATATAGGGTTTTTGCCTGGGTCAGTTGAGGACAAACTTATGGACTACCACTCAGGGTTTTTAAGTTCACTATATTATATTTATGCAAATACTAGAAATCAGAAATCAGACGAAAAAGGAACCAATGCAGAAAATATTGAGTATGATTTTGTTAAGGAACAAATATTTAATAAAAAATTTGAAATAATACCAATACCAGCGTTACAAGGAACATCTCTACTAGAAGACGACACACTGATTGTGGATGAAACACAACTACTAGACATTGATACACTCAGTATGGTACTATCTCGTATAAGTGAAGGGAGTAAATTAATACTGCTTGGAGATTTAGCACAGACTTACAATGTGGTAAGACCGTCTGAGTCTGGCCTTTTAAAACTTAAACGAATACTTCCAGATAAATTTATGGCACATGTGTGTCTAAAAAATTCCTATAGAAGTGAGCTCATAAAATTAGCTGACAAACTACAGGATAAAACTCTAGGATGATAATATGTATGCTAACTTTAATGTGGTTCAAATACTAGATAAGCAGTTAATGTATCAAGGACTAAGTAGCAATTCCATCGCATTTTTAAGAAAAAGTGCACTGTGGACCCCTATAGTGCATAACACTATAGCTATCAATGATGCTAATACTACAGACATGTATCAGATGTATATTGAAAACACTCAGTTAGGTTTGATTACATTAATTGTTGAGTACGGTGAATTTATGTCAGGAGTTGTGTATGATATTTTAGATTATACGGAAACACAGGACCTAAATTTATTTCTACACCAATATTCACTAGAGGATGGGAGTCAAGTAAAAGAAGGTATACAAGCAATAGAGGATGATATATTGTTCCTAAATCTTATCTCTGAACAAGATGGAGTATTATCTGAATGGAGTGAGGATGATATACAAGAAACACTTATGCAGAATATGTAATTAACTAACTACTTAAATAAGTAGTAATTATATACCACATTTTAATTATTACAGAGGGGTCCACAGAATGAGCTCATTGATAAAGCAAGCATGGAAGCAAAGAAAAGAGGAAATAGATGAAGCTTTGGACAAAACATTGCAGCTCGGTAACGTAGATAAAGAAACCCTAAAATTAATGAAGGAGCTATTAAAAACTACAAGGATAGAATGTTCAATAGCTAGTTATTATGATGATGAAAAACCGGAGTAGACTATGTCTAAGCATAAGAGTTGGACTTATACTGAAGAGTGTATTTTAATTGACAATTATGTTCTAAAAACTATAAATGAGTTAGAAAAATTGTTACCTGGAAGAAAAGCTGATAGCATTAATTGTAAGATTAAACGATTGAAAAGTAACGGTAAACTTACAAAAAATAAGGACAGGTGTACTATAGAAAGAGCATATAAGCAGAGGTGATAATTATTAATATTTTATTTATAAGGATACTATGACTACTAAACAAGACGATGTTCTAATTTCCTCAAAATGCCCTACATGCCAACATTTGATGTGTAGGGAGTTTAAAGTTTCTGATCCCACAGAGATAGGTGTTACTAATGAGTTTTTTATAGATAATGTAGATAAAGATGGTTATATTAGAGTAACTGAAAATATCTGTCTAAAACTAAACTATGACATTATTTACGCCATAACTAAATGCAATAAATATACAAAGATAGTAAATAATAAGTCATTATTTCTTGGCAATAACTCCTTATATAATTGACATTTACCATAAATTGTATTATTATGATGTAATAAAAAAATACAATTTATAGGTGTCTATATGGAAACGATGCGATACAAGGATAAGAAGGAATTAGTAGATAAACTGGCTGAGTATTTTTACAAATATAAAGGCCCATACTACTATGCTAAAGCTAACCAATTTAGTGAGTCTGAAGAACTATGTATGTTCTATGAAGCATGGATACATGAAAATGGGTCATTCAATAAAGTACTTGAAATGTTAGAACTATTTGAATCTGGTAATCCAGAGGAAGCATCTAAGGTGTTTAATAAATTTACAGGACGTATTAATACAGAATCAATAAGTAGTTTTTACAGACTAATTAAAGGTAGATATTTATGAGTAAATGTTTTACTTCCAATTTTGTTAAATTATCCAATGTAGAGATAAAGAACGCCCCAAACCAGATAATGGCAAACCCTTGTGGGTTATATCTATTATTAAAAGCTTCAATAATCCGCGGCAGATCTGAAAAAGCAGGTGCATTTAACTTTATATATGAACAATTATATAAAAACAACATACTTGCGTCCAGATATTCAATGGAGAAGTTGGGAAAACACTATGGTGTAAATAGGTCTACAATATCAAGGTGGGTAAAAATACTAGAAAGTTCTGGTTATATCAAAGTAGTTCCATACATCATATACGATAAAAAATGCTATGTATATATTTTAGGTTCGGTAGTAAAGAGCAAATTAAACGATAAAGTAGATGAGGTATTTCTTTCAGAAGATCTAGCTTTATCAAATCTTATACAGGAAAAACTTGGTTATATATCGATAAATGATGTGTTTAAATAGAAGCATATTGCAACTGATCTGTAGGGGGTTTGTTGCAAATATGCAACAAGCTTGTTGCAAATATGCAACTATAAAATAACAAAGCAGTTAAAATAACAAAACAATACTAAGCGGGTTTTAAAAATCCGCTATAAATTTTTAAATACTTAACAGCACACTTTATCACAGAATTATACTATTTGATACAGCAAACATTACCATATATATTATTAAAAATAGTTGGTGTTGCTAAAGTAGAAATGGTGGTTGACAAATACAAAAATATGTTGTATAATCTTTTATAATAAATTTAATAGCTATGTTTTTTAACACTAACAAAGGAGATTTAAATTATGGTTAATATGGCTAGAACACCTTATGTACTAGAAGATGACAAAGTTTACGACCCATTTTCACGAATGTTGCAAGACAGGATAATTTTTGTAACTGGTATAGTTGACTCTGATATGGTTGATTCAGTAGTGGCTCAGCTTTTATTTCTTGAGACTCAAGACTCAGAGGCAGATATTTATATGTACATTAACACTCCTGGTGGTGAGATATCAGCTATGTATGGTATGTTTGATACCATGAACTATGTAAAGCCTGATATAGTTACTATTGGCTACGGAATGGTAGCAAGTGCCGGGTCTTTTATTTTGGCCGCCGGAACTAAAGGAAAAAGATATGCGTTACCTAATACCGAGATAATGATACATGAGCTTGCGTCAGGTATGCAAGGTAAAGCAAATGACTTGTTCCAAGAGGCTAAACATATTGAACGTTTGTATGAGAAGATGGCTCGTCAGTATGTGGAGTTTACTGGTCAGAAATTAGAAACGGTAAAGTCTGATATGCATAGGGATTTTTATATGGGTAGTAAAGAAGCCAAAGCATATGGACTTATTGACAAGGTAGAGTATAAAAGAACGTAATGGGTAATATAACGTATAATAAAAATAAGTATCAGGTAACTGGTAGAGGATCTGGCCCTAGAGACCATCAGGTTAGACAATCAAATAGTAATGATGTGTTGCTTATTACTGCATTGCAAGATCAGATATCTTTACTTAAAGACCAACTTAAAATAAGAGAGGATACTGCAACCAAAGAAAATATAGCCACAGAGTCAATAGATTCTGATATTCGAGATGCTGTAGAAGCAACTAAAAAAGAGTTAGACCATAGATTTAAAAAAAAAGAAGAAGAGTATAAAATAGTTATAAATAATCTAAAAAATACTGATACTGGTGTAGCTACTGCAGATGTAAATGAGTTGGTTAGTAATAAAGTAGAAGAGCAGACTAAATACTTAAAAACTTACGAAACTACATTAAAATTACGTTTATCTGAATTAGAAGAAGTAAATAAAAACATCAACTTACGTATTACTGATAAAGAAAAAGATATTGTTCGTTTGGAAACGGCATTAAAAATAAAAGATGATTTGATTGTAGGTCTTAGAAATGAGGTGTCAGAATACAAAGAGTCTTTATATAATCAACGTACACAGTCTAATAGAGACTATATCGAAGATGGTGATCGACCAAAGATGGAGACTGCCTTTATAGACCCTACAGACTCTACTGCTAAAAACGTTGAGACACATATAGAAGTGAAAGAAGATACTGCGGTAGGTGATAAAGAAGACACATTAGCAAGTGTTAATAAACTTAAAGCACTTATAGGTAGTTTGCCAAAAAATTGATAACTGTGTAATTTTTATTATCTAACTACCTTATATAATAGTGAGTTATAAATTAAAAGTAGGTGCAAAAGGGGTGTTATTATGAGTGGTAAAGGTTTAGATGTGGGTACAAATTCATTAATATGTGGTTATGAAGATGGAGGTGCTCAGAAGTTTAAAAGTGAGAGGGATGCCTTTTACCGTATAGTGCCTAAAAGTGATGTTAATAGACAAGCAATATTAACCTCTTTAGAAAAGCGTGGATCTAATTTTATAGTAGAAGATGGCGAGTTCATAGTAGTGGGTGAAGATAGCCTACATATAGCTATGGAGCGCAATGATGTAGCACTACGCCCGATGTCAAAGGGGGTTGTTTCACCTAGAGAGAAAAATAGTTTACCTATGCTAAAGCTTCTAATTTCAAACCTTATCGGAAAAGGTGGAGGAGATGAATCATTAGTGTATTCAGTCCCTGCTGCGCCAGCTGACGGCAATTTTGATATTGTATATCATACTGAAATATTAAATATGTTTTTTAAAGAGCAGGGTTACACTAGCAGCCCCATAAATGAGGCCTTTGCAATTGCACTATCAGAACTTCTTGATGATGGGTTGACTGGGATAACCATGAGTTATGGCGCCGGAATGGTTAATATATCTGTTATTCATCAAGGTGATCCATTAGTAGAATTTAGTGTCACTAGGTCAGGTGACTTTATAGACCAATCAGTGGCTAATGCTTTAGACATATCGCCTTCTTTGGTACAGCTAGAGAAAGAAGCTGGTGTTGACTTATACAACCCAACTAATAAGATAATGGAAGCTGTAACTGTGTACTACTCTTCAGTAATGAATTATGTTTTACAAAATATATCATTTGAATTGAAGAAAAGAGCCAAAGAGTTACCAGTGTTTAGAGATCCAGTACCTATTGTGGTAGCAGGAGGTTTAACTCTGGCCACCGGGTTTACAGATATATTGCAGGATAAAATTAAGAGTGTTAATTTACCAATGAAAATAAGTGGTGTCAGGTTAGCGAATTACCCAATGACTTGTGTTGCAAACGGTGCTTTTTTAGCCAGCCAACTTTAAATTAAGTAGTTAAATACAGTAAATGAATAGGTGTAATAAAATGCATATTGATGAAAAATGTGTTGAGTTGGTTAAAAGATTTGAGGGTTTTAGGTCTAAACCGTATTTAGATTCAGTTGGCAGAGCTACAATAGGTTATGGAAGCACCTATTATAGCGATGGTACAAGGGTGTCTATTAATGACCAACCAATAAATAAAACAGAAGCATCCAAATTAATGCTGCATATTCTTGAGTTATTTAGTAAGCGTGTTGCTGAGCTAATAGAAGTTTCTGTAACTACAAACCAGTTTTCTGCCTTAGTTTCTTTTTCATATAATGTTGGAGTACATAATTTTAAAATATCAACGTTGCGCCATGAGCTAAATGAAGGGAAATTTGTGGAGGCGGCTAATGAGTTTCCTAAATGGAGGAAAGCAGGGGGAGTTATTCTTAAGGGTCTGGAAAGAAGAAGAGCAGCAGAAAAAGCATTGTTTCTGTCGTAGTAAATAGATTTGTTAAAGAATTAGAAGTAGCTACTATAAATATTATAATTATTATAAAATAGGAGAATAAGGGTCATGTCTGAAAGACTTAATGGAGAAGTTAAATGGTTTAGCAATGATAGGGGATATGGGTTTGTAACAATTGATGGTAATGATACAGCTGAGTATTTTGTGCATTTTACATCTATAAAAATTGATGGTTACAAAACTTTAAAAGCCGGGCAAAAAGTGTCTTTTGAATTAAAAGATACAGATAAGGGTATTCAGGCCACTGAAGTAATGGTTGAACAGTAATTTAATTATTTGAGGTATTTAGTGTTATGTTAGTTTCAGAGTTATTATTAAAGAAGTCTTACTTAGAAGACAAAGTATCAGAGCTAAAAAGGTTTTTATTGCAGGTAGATAACTCTGATTATAAAACAAGTTCAGATCTATATAATAATATATTGAATGAGTTGTTCGTGTCAATTGAAAAATTAAGAAGTTATAATATTGTTTTGGATAAACATGGGTTTGAGACTACAATTAAGGTAGGAACCTCTGATGTAACATTGAATTCTGCTGTAAGACTGTTAAATAGCTTAGAAGATAAATTAACAGTAATGACTGATATAATAAATTCTGGTAATGTAAATATAAATATGCTTGATTTTATTGATCAAAGGGAAAAAGTAATTGAAGAATACCTTTTGGTTGTAAAAGCTATAAAACAGTCAGATTGGTCTAGTGAGATAAATTAATTAGAATAGGTGTGTAATTATGGATAAAAGTGAAGTAAAGTCAAGTGATGTTGGTGTGAAGTTTGATGCAGGTAAAGTTCGTTATGACTTAATACCAGCTGACTCACTACATAAATTGGCTGAAGTATATACGTTTGGAGCCTCTAAATATGATGATGAGAATTGGAGAAAAGGCTTCTCATGGAAAAGGGTATTTGCTGCTGTAATGAGACACAGTTGGGCATGGTTCAGGGGAGAAGATTTAGATCCAGAAAGTGGGCTACCACATTTAGCTCATGCAGCTTGGGGACTTTTCACTCTTATGAACTTTGCAGATACCAATATACAATATGATGATAGAGTTAAATTAAACATTAAGGAGGATTAAGATGGCAGGTAAAAATAATCAAAAAAATATTTCTGTATCTATTGACCCTAAGCAGGTTGTACGGTCTGGTGTAAATAGAAGTAAAGGCGGCTATAATTCAGCGGGGCTTACCGCTAAATTGGGGGATACTGACTATATGAGTATTTCGTATGAATGGTCTGGAGAAAAAATACCTGATTTTGTTTTCGATTTAATGGACTTCATTAAGTCTAATAAATCAGAAATTGAATCAGCTTCAAAAGACAATATGAAGTCTTTTGATGCTTATACCTCAGCAAAGGAAACTGCTACAAAATAGTGTTTATACTATATTAAATAAAAGGAGCAAACATGCCTATCTCTATTGATGAGTTCAGAGAGCCTCATTTTATAAAGCTACTTACACGGTGGCCTATGAGTTATGACAAGAAGGATAGGTTTATTAACTTTGCAGTGGCTGATTTAAGGACATATCGAGGAGCAGAAGGGTTTAAACAGCCTGGGTATAATAAAGATCAGAATTCTACACATATAGAAAAGATAAATCTATATACTGACGATATAACACTTAAACCACGCTAACTAGCATCATACATAAGGTGAATTAATGAGAATTACAGCAGATGAAAAAGTACAGATTTTTAGTAAAGAGTTGAATCTAATATTTGATTACTCGGTTAAAGAATTTACTAGGCTATGCCTAATAGCAGCTCCAGATTATGTATTTACAGATTGTCCAGCAAGTAGCACTGGTAAATATCATCCTATATCAGAGTTAGGAAGTGATGGAACAATACTACATATAAAAAAAGTATTTACTGTGGCTTATGAGTTGTGTAGGGGGTTGTCGTGCGAGGATGTGAGGGATGAGATACTTAGTGCATGTATAATACATGACCTACGTAAGCAGGGAATGACAAAAAGTGGCCATACTACCAAAAACCACCCAGATTTGGCAGCTAAATTGGTGCATGAAGTACAAGATGCCACACAGATACTATCAGATAAATCATACAGGATGATAAAAAATTCAGTAGGGTTTCACTACGGTCCGTGGTCAGCAGTTCCATGGAAAAAGCCTCTATCAGACTATAAGTCGGAGGAGTTATGTGTGTATATGTCAGATTATATAGCTTCAAAGAAGTGTGTTGATGTTTTTTATAAACGCTCATGAGTAGCATAGGCATTGTTAAGTAGCTAGGGGAGAGGTATGGTGGAAAAGACTTATAAAATTACTGTAAATATTGAAACTGAAGGCGATCACCAAATAGAATTGACTGCTGAATCAGCTAAAGACTTGTATAAACAATTAAAAAGTATGTTTGAGGGTAATGAAGTAACCTATGTCCCATACCCAGTGTACTACCAACCATACCAACCACCTATAATATATTGACATAGACTGCTGTGTAGTAAATAGATTAATTTTTAATGGGGATAGTTATATATAGTTATGAATGATGTAATTAGCAAAAATATAGGAAACTATCTTAAATCATCGGATTTAGGAGGGTCACGTGAATTAAATCCTGGTGAACTAGGTAGGAGGTATGAGCCCATAGGCGGGTTAAATAAACACAATGAACGCATACACCGTGAAAGTAGGCAATTTGATAAGTATAGTAAACTGCCATTTGAGTTCTCCAAACCTAAAAAGTCACTTCCAGATAAGACCGTGAAGTGTCTAAACTGTGGCAATATTACACGGGGAACTTCTAATACTGTAGGAATTATTTGTACTAAATGTAACGTATTTTCTAAAGTAGAGGAGGTGGTATATGAGTAAACGTCAAAGAGGACGTCCGGCAGGATATAGACTGAGTGAGGCTAGCAAACGGGCCATAAGTGAGTCTAAGAAGGGTCAGCATCACAGCCAGGAAACAAAAGATAAAATTTCCAGAACACTAACATTGTATTTTAGGAGACTTAGGCCATTATCTGAAGAAATAATAAATAGGTATAACAGAGATAATACAGCAGATGCAGATGTGTGTGAATGGTTGGAAAGTGTAAGAGAAGAACTAGATATGTTTGATGACGTGGTATCAGACCGTTGTATGCACACCACCACTAAGATTGAGCTATCATATGGAGATGCTATTGAGTGTTTCAGTCACAAACTTACACCAGAAGTAATATTACTATTAAAAGAGGAATGTATTAAAGTAGGGATAGACATTGAGGACTATTTATGAGTGCTAAGAAAATTGGAAGGCCTAAAAACCCACCAAAACCTAAAAAGGTTTTAAAAGAGCTGTTACCAGTAGAGGATATATTTGAACCAGACGAACAGGAGTTGTATAACTCACTGGTTGATATCTATATGGATGATTTTGACAGTGACGATCTTACATCTGTTGATGTTGACGATATAATGGTGTTAGCTATAAATAAAGTATTAGAAGTAAGACTTCTTAAATCAAGTAAAGGTAATGCAGCTAAGCATTTAGATATTTCAGCCAGTATAGAAAAACTTCGTAAGCAAACAGAAAAAATAAAAGAAAATCTATCGGCACGTAGAAAAGATAGAATTGATCCTAAAGACTATAAAGGGATCTCCATAGTTGATCTGGCAATAGCCTTTGACAAAGAGAAACGAGATAAGTTGGAGAGAAAAGTTCGAAAACTAAAAAAAGAGAAGGACGAGTCTGCAAAAGAGCTAAAAAGTCATACGGGAAATAGATATGATGTTGATGGTACTGACATAAAAAGTACAGGTAGTTAAATGACCAAAAAATCAAATAAACTTGATGCAATTATGGGCCAAGGGCCTAGTTTAATAGCCTTTTATAGAGCGAACCCATGTATAGCTGCATATGAGTTGTTAGGAGTACACTTAGCTCCAATTCAAATGGTAGTATTTGAAGATATGTGGTTTAAAAATTATACTATCACAGTAGCCAGCCGTGGTTTGGGTAAAACATTTTTATTGGGGCTACTTGCTACTTTGACCACATTGTTGTACCCTGGTTACCGTGTAGGCCTAGTAGCAGCCTCGTTTAGACAAAGCAAGATGATATTTAGTGAAGTAGAGAAATTTTACACACAGTCATCTATACTAAGAGAGTCTACAGAGAAGAGGCCTATAAGAGGTGCAGATTCCGCCTATTTAAAATTCAAATCAACTTCTAGTCAAAATGGATCGTTTCTGGAAGCAATACCGATAGGCAATGATGGGGCCAAAATACGTGGGTCCCGTTTTTACTTAGTATGTGCTGACGAATTAGCACAAATACCTGAAAAAATATTGGATCTTGTTTTACGTCCCATGGGTGCAACTAAACAAGATCCAATGAGGCACGTAAGGTTGTTAGAAAAGAAAAGAAAGTTGATTGCTGCTGGATTGGCTACAGAAAGTGATTTTGAAGATGAGCAGGTAAATAAGATGGTTATGACATCCTCTGGATTTTATAAGTTCAATCATATGTACAGAAGAATGCGTAGTTATTGGTCAGAGATGGAAAAGCATGGGGATGATAAATCAAAATACGTAGTACATCAAATACCACACTGGTTACTTCCAGAAGGGTTTTTAGATACTGAAAACATTGAAGAAGCAAGACGTGTAATGTCTGACCATGAATTTAAAATGGAGTATGAAGCTGCAATGGTTTCTGATTCTGAAGGCTTCTTTAAGGCATCTCTACTTGAACTATGTACATCTAATAGTGGGCACCTAATTGAGTTTAAAAACACACCACCATCTGAATATATACTTGGCATAGATCCAAATCAAGGTGGGTCAGCTAGTTGTGGTGCTGTGTTAATAAAGTTGGGTAATCCAAATAGGATAATAAATGTGTTGGAGTTAAAGGGTAAAAAAACACAAGAACTAGTTAGTAATGTTCAAGAGTTATGTGACATATACAATGTAGTAAGGATTTATATGGATGCAGGCGGAGGAGGTAAAGCGCTGAAAGATTTATTAGAGGAGGGATATAACTCTCATACCCCTATACTTGATAGGAATGATAAAACTAATTTATCTAAAGATGGAAAACATATTTTAGACATGGTTAATTTTAATCCACAGTGGATATCAGACGCTAACTTCGCTACTTTATCCTTATTTGAATCTAAAGATCTTCTTTTCCCAGAACCACCAATGACTACTAAAGATAGTGATGAAGAAGCTTATATTGTTATAACTGAACTTAAGAAGCAGTGCTTAAATATAGTAGTAACACAGACATCTTCTGGGCAACTGCATTTTGACACACCAAAGAAAGGACAGAATAAGGATTTATACTCAGCTTTAATATTAGCCGGACATGGTGTTCGTGACCTTAGCAAAGATACTGCAGATGGTGCGGTACCAGTTATACATATGCAAAGTGGAGTAGTAAGACAACATACTCAGGGTAGTACTTGGAATGTAATAAGTAATGAGGTTTCACCTTCTACATCAGTTACTGGTAACGGTATAAATTTGGCTATTCTACGTAAAAAGAAGATAAAGTAACCTTATAAATAAGTAAAGGAACATTAATATTTTACTAAGGTGACATTATGTCAGAAAAATTATCGTTTTTTAAATCAAATTTTTGGGACCAAGTTTTAATGAAGGTGTTTAGGAATTTTGCTTCTGTAAAATATCAATGGTTAATGTTATTATATATACCTATAATTTGGGGAATGTTTAACATCAGACCAGAGACCCACCAACCTTGGATTTCAGCTGTAACTGGTTTAGGTTTCTTAGGGGGAGGCTTCATAACTTTAGCCACAAGTAGGATAGTGGCAAGGACTAAACTAACAGAGAATCCTGATGGTTTAGATACAGATAGATGATGAAATTAAAAGAGCATATATCAGTAGTTAAAGATGTGGTTTTTATGCTTATTGTGGTCTTTTTGGCGTTTAAAATTGTACCTATGTTTAGTAATAGTCAAGTAGCTAATAGTCAAACCACAATAAAGCATATTACAGAAAGTGTGGTGAAAGCTACCTTGGCGGCTAATGATGCTAAGTTACATGAGCTAGAAAAAAGGTTGGAGACTAAAAATAGCGCATCTCTTATTGCCATCAAAAAAACTAATGAAAAAATAAAAGAGATAGGTATTGCAGTAGCACAGATAAAAGGCACTGCTTCTTCAGAAAAATCAGATATTATATCAGGAGGAGAAGACCATTCAAAAGACATTGACACAACTGTGGTCTATCAGACTGTTGCTGGAGGAAAAGAATTACCAGTTGCAACAGTATATTATTCTCCAAATGTAAAGCATGGTGATAAGTGGGGAGTCCAGACACACCCAATAAAGTATTATGCATCAGTTATTTCTACACAAAGTAGGGATGGTAGTGATAACAGGTATGTAGAAATGTGGGCTGAGAATAATTTTACAACCCAATCAAAAGGTAAAAAGTATCCTTTAACTATTAGCCATGTCGATTGGGTAAAAAAAGAATTATCAAATAAAGAATTTATGTATAATAAACGCCTAAGTTTTTCATCAAACTTAGGTATGTATGAACTTTATCCATCTATAGACCTTAGTTTTTTCTCATATGGTAAAACCAACAGGGATATGGATTGGAAATTTATAGAGTTTAGTTTTGGCGGCACACACAAAAACCTATATATTGGTTTTATACCAGTAAGTTATAATGTAGGTCACTTTATACCTCTGGTTGAAAATCTATTTGTAGGACCATATATAAACACAGACATGGAAAGTCTAGGTACAATGTTTAATTATGGTATAAATTTTAGTATACCATTTTAATGTAAGTTAATGTAATAAGTAATTAATTTTAAATTTTATAATTATAAATTAAAAGGCAAATATGAACTCTTCTGAATTAGGCAATATTACAGAGCAGATTAAAAATAAATTTCCAGAGGTAGGTATAAGGTCTATTGAGGTTGATGAGGGCTCTGGTAAAGCAACTTTTCTTGTTAACCCAACAAACAAATCACTTGCTTTTTTAGATAATAATACTACAAATCCATCAGTAACCCCAAGATTTAGATCTCAGTCATCCACAATTACAAGGGATTCAATCTCTAGGTCTGTATTAGATCTAGGGTTAAAAAAAGATGCATACAGTTTAGATGCACCATCATGTTTTAAAAAAGCAACACGCTATTATTATACAGATCCAGTAATAGGAGCATCCACTAATTTATTAGCATCAATTGCTACTAAAGGATTTTCTTTAGATGTTGATGATGCTAATATTAAAAACTTTTTTGAGTCGTGGGCATTCGATGTAAACTTATCTGAAGTTATTGATTGGATAATGCTAGACTTTTTTAAAATAGGTCATGTTACTACCTATAAAGTTATCGCTGCCTACGAACCTAAGATATCCACATTGCCAATAACTCCTGGAAAAAGTAAAAATATAGTTAACAAAGTTAAAGGTGATTATGGGAAGGCCGCAAAAAAGAATATCTGGTCAAAAGGCCACATTCCAGTGTCGTATACAGTACTAAATCCACTGCTGGTAACAATAGATGGTAATTTATTATTTGATAAAACAAGTACAAAGGTAACATTACCACATGAGCTTACAGAGCTACTTAAAAAGCCGTCATCAGAACTATCACTAGAAGAGAAGGAATTAATAAAAATACTTCCTCCTGATATAAAAAAAGCAGCTAAAACAGGTGAAGAGCTACAGTTAGATTCCAGACTAGTGGGAAGTGTTACTTACAGAAAACAACCATATGAGCGCTATGCAAAACCTCGTATAGCGAGGTTATTTGACACCTTGGAATACAAAGACGCATTACGAGAGGCAGATTTAAGTACACTGGATGGCATATCAAATTACATTCTAAAGATTACGATAGGTTCTGATGAGTACCCTGTCACATCTCAGGATGAGTTAGAAGCAGCAGCACAGTTGTTTAATACTTCCAGCAAGTCATTTGATGTAGTTTGGAACCACACTTTAAATATAGAGAAAATAGTAAGTCCAGAAATCTCATCTATATTGGGGAAAGAGAAGTATGGGCAAGTAAATGATGATTTAACTATGGGGCTATGCTTACCACGTGCCTTATTAGATGGTGCAGGGTCAGGAAATGTAGCCGAGGTTGCCTTGGCTATAAAAGGTCTTACTGAGGAAATTAATTACGCTCGTAGACAAGTATCAAACTGGATATATAAAGAATTTAGACAGATAGCTACAGTAATGGGGTTTGACAAATTTCCTAAAGTGCGCTGGGATAACGGGGTGCTAAAAGATACAATTATGTATATGACTACTATATCACAGCTAGTGGATCGCAGAATGTTGAGTTATCAAACAGCCTTGGAAACTTTAAACTTTGATTACTCAAATGAACTACGTAATATGAAAGATGAGGTGCCTTTAGTTGAAGCTGGGGTGTTTGGTATATTAGGGTCTCCGTGGCAACAGAATAAGGGGGGAGGGGCAAACAATGTGCAGCCTGTTCAAAATTCTCCACCAGGCACTCCATCCAATGGCAGACCTAAAGGACAACCGACAGGAACAAATAAAAAAGTTATAGATCCAGTAGTTAAAAAGAAACAACAACAAAAAAGCACATCATCTAGCATAGAGATAAAACACTCTTTTAAAGACATAGTTAATAAATTGTCAAATGAAGAGTATGATGATTTTATTTCTATCCTTAAAGACGCACGTAATAAATAGGGTTGTTTTGTAATAGTTAATTAACTAACCACATTAATAATAGATATTATTAATTAATTTTTAATTTATGTTGTTTATTAATCTATATAATAATATTAGTATTTTAGTGTGTATATGTAACATTTAAAATAGTATATTTATAATATAGTTATAACATTCAAGTTAACATAATAAGCGGGCATCGGAGGCCTAAGATGGATATAAATAGTGATAAACAGTTATTTATAGAAGCAGACATAGACTTAATAGACGGCACCGATGAACTTAGAAAAGAGGCAGCCTCCATTATAGACTTACCTAAAGCTGATGATAGACAACCAGATTTACAGTATTTTAGTGCAATATTTGTTAGTACTGGTACAAATCTAAACCATGCACATTTTATGTCGTCTGAGTTACTTTCTGCTGCAAAATCAATACCAATGAAGGCAGTAGATGTAGAACACAATGAAGATGATATTATAGGACATATCCTAGATTATGCTTTTATAGACATGGATAATAAAAAGTTATCGGTTGCAGAACTTGTCTCTATGGATAAGGAAGTTCTAGATTCTACGAATGTGCATATTGTTATATCTGGAGTGCTGTATAAATCCAGGTTCCCAAAGATTGCGAAAGAAATGGCAGATGGAGAATGGAAAGTTAGTATGGAGGCATATTATCAAGACTATGACCTTAAAATAGGTAGTCTTATTTTGGACAAGAAAGAAGCTACAATGTTAGGTTATGATAGTAGTTCTTTGACAGGAAAAATAGTTAGAGTAGTTAAAAAAGGAATAGTGCTGGCTTCTGGGGAAGTAACGCGTGTACTTAGAGGTATTTTGTTTTCAGGTGTTGGTATAGTTAAAAATCCAGCAAACCCACCTTCAGTAGTTTTGGAGACAGCCACACAAAATACAACTAATACATCAACTGATATAGCTAATGAGAAAGAAGTTGTGCTGGACTATGACTGCGTAGTTGAAAAAGCAAATAATTATAAAATAAGTAATGTTACAATGAACAGTGATACAGATATTGAAATAACTGTTGATAATAAAGGTAATAAAGATAGTAAAGTAACTAAAAATGCTGAAGGAACTATATCTACTAACACAACTTTATGTTCGCTGTTTAATAAAGACCGTGTGCTGTGTTCAGAGTTGCCTGTAGACGCAGATTGTGGTGTAAGTAACTCAAAAGAATTTGTTACTGCTACTACCGCTAGTAAACATCAAGAAGATTTATTAGTAAAGCTTGAAAATAAAATTTCTAAAGCTTTAAATGTGTTATAATATAATTGTAAATAGGAGGAATTTGTTATGGGTCAATTAGGGCAAGCTCTAACTGGTAAAAGGAAATCTACACCTAAAAGGGTACAGGTTTTAGGAGATGGCTCCATTAAACTACTTTGTAGGGATATGGGTAATGTTCGCCCAATGCCATTTATATGGGGAGATACTGTTACATTAGCATCAGGTACAACATCAGCAGTTTTGTATAGTGGAGTAGAATTGCATGGTAAAGATTTATCTAGTTATGGATGTTTTTCTGTCACTCCAGCCGGTCATGTTGGGACATACTACATAAATAAGGATACTTCTGCGAATATAGTATCTTTTGTATGCTCCTCAGCACCAACTTCAGATACAGAATTAGATGTGCAAGTAATACTAGGTGAAGATCCAGATATTGCTTCATTAACTTATAGAGGAACAAACGAAGTTACACAAAGTTTACCATAACAGAAGCATATTGGTAATGTAATATATTAAGGTTAGTACAACGTAATAAAATAAAGTCTTTGTCTTAGATTAAACTATACTTAGGGGGTTTTATATAATGGACGAAAAAATTAAAAAGGAGATTGTGGAATTAGTAAAAAGCATTTTCTCCGAAAAAGAAGAGTCTAGTGTTCGCAAGCGCACAGAAGATGCTCTACAAGCATCAGCACAGACTATAGAGGATTTAACCACAGCATTAGAAGTTAAGAACACCGAAGTTTCTGATATTTCAACACAAGTGGATGAACTTACTATCAATAGCCAAGACTCAGCAGTTGGCCTAGATGAAGTTAAAGCTGAATTGGAGAAAACTAAAGAAGAATTATCCAAATCTGTAAATAGCGTTGAAGAAGCTAATGCTAAAGTTGAAGAAGCTAACTCCAAAGTTGAGGAAGCTTCTGCTAAAGTTGAAGAGTTGGAAAAAGATAAATTAGTTGAAAAACGGATGGATGAACTTGAAAAGTCAGGGATTTTACGTAGTGACCGTAATGAACAGGCCACTAAAGTAAGGAGTCTTTCAGATGAGGAGTTCACATCCTATGCATCAGAATTAAAATCTATTAGAGAGGCAGTGTTGGCTGAGTTGGAAGAAGCCAAACTTAAAGACGATAAAAAGTCTGATGGTGATAAGCACGCTGATAAGTCTGGAGATGGTAAGTCTTTTACACCAGCTGCGGATATAGACGACAAAGATTCTGCAAAGGGGTCTTTTAATTTAGAATTAGCAAGTGATAGCGACATAGCTGGTAAGTACCAAGAGTTAGGTGCAGCCATGGCAGATATGTTTTCAAACAAATAATTTGAAGTAATAAGGAGGAATAAGGATATGTTTATACCAAGAGATCCTGTTGTACAGAATCAATTTTGTAAATATGGAAGCCAGACTGCTACCGGTGCTACTGGTGTTGGGGCTGTAGTTGCTTATGCTGGATCAGTGGTTTATTTAGACCCTGCGGCCACCAACCAAGAATCTGAGGTAAAGAAGATGGCTTATAATGCCACACCATATACCCCATTTGGGCTATTAATGCAGAAGGTAAAGACTGGGTATCATTCTGTACATCCAGTAGGGTTTGTAATGCCTGGAGACTTAGGTTCAAGTGATGCTATAGCACAACCTACATATAATGCCACTGGTGATATAACTGGTACAACAGCAGTACCTGTGGGTGTAGCACATTTAGGCATTTGGGACACAGTACATTACACCTGTGTAAAAACCTCAACTGGCCTAGTAAGTACACCTACTGCGGCCATCTTGCCTGGACAGGCAATGTTTTCTGCTGCCAATGAAGGAAAGCTAACTAACAGTACAGTAAACGCCACTGGAGACACTACTGTTGATACTGGTGATACTGGTATTGGTGCTAGATGCTCAGTGGTGCAAGTAGCATCAGTATTGCGAGGGGTAAGTATCTCAAAGGCTGCTGCTAATATTAATAATACCGTACTTTACCCTATTCGGGTTAAGTTACTAGTTTAATATGGATTAAAGTGTTTCTAACACATCCAAATTTAAAAAAAATATTTAGGAGGAACTATAATGGACAGAAAAGAAATGCAGGAATTGTTTAGAGCTACTGCATCTATGGATACACCTGAAGGTGTAGCTGCATATAAAGCATTTGCTGCAGCACTTACTACCCCTATTTTGCAAAAAATAGAGTTAGAATCTATCATGCGCCAACTATTTTCAGTTGAGCGCCTTGGTCCAGGTGCACAAGCTGTGTACCCAGTTGCAGAGGACTTTGAGATACCAGTGTGGGTATTACCTGGTCTAAGCTATGTAGCACAGAATTTTATAGAGGGTATTGGCGAAGAGGTGTATGTACCTACATTCACCATAGACGCCGCTGCTGATTGGAAAGTAACTTATGCGCGTGATTCTCGTATCGACATTCCACAACGTGCCGCAGCTAGAGTGGCTAAAGACCTAGCCAATTACGAAGAGGAATGTGGGTGGAGAGTTATTGTGCCTGCTGCAACATCTGCTTTTACTGGTAAAGGATTACTAGGTTCACGGCCAGCACCTATTTATGAGATTGATCCAGCATCCACTGGGGCTGGCTATCTATCTAAAGAATTGATCAATAAGATGATGGTTGGTTTTAAACGTATTGGCCGTACTCTAACAGATATTTACATCTCTCCAGAAGATGCTGCAGATATCCGTGAGTGGACTGATACTGATATTGATCCAATTACTCGCCGGGAAATTTTTCAGGCTAAAGGTATGGGTGAAGTATGGGGTGTACGTTTGCACGAGGTCCAGCATCTTGGGGCTACTGGCCTATATAACATCAATGACCACACCGCTGAATTTGGAAAATTTATTGCTGACTCTAATAATCAGTATAACTCCTATACTCTTGATCATGGAAATGTTACAGCTGCTGATGGGACAGTGGTAACATTAGGTGAAACACAGATATATGGTTTTGATATGACCGCTAATGATTCTTTGGTTATGCCTATTCGTGCTGAATTTCAGGCACATGATGATCCAACCTTACTACGATTTCAGAAACAAGGGTTTTTTGGTTTTGCAGAGATTGGGTTTGCTTGTTTAGACAGCCGTATGCTAGGCATGGGTGTGATTGATAGATCCTTATAAGTTATTAATAGCATCATTATAAAAGCCTTATCTTAATTATTATAGTAATTTTTAAGATAGGGCTTTTTTATAGTTTAACTATACTAAGTTAACTGCTGTATATTAAGTAGTTATATACATATACTAACTAGTGTAATTAAGTAACCTTTTAAAAGTAGGAAGCATGTTTTTTATAAAATTATTAATACTATCTTTAACAGTAGAATCTGTTACTGAGTTATTTACAAAGTCAATTTTTTTTTATCCTTTACGTAAATTATTATTTAAAGGTAAAAAGAATGTAATTTGTTTATTTCTACATAGCTTATTGGATTGTGGGTACTGTACTTCAGTATGGGTAAGTATGTTTATCAGTATATTTTTTGTAACTAGTTTTAATTTGTCAAATAAGGTAATAATTAATTATTTTATTTTAGTTTTTATTTTACACCGTTTGTCTAATTTAATACATTTTTTGATAGATGTGATAAAATTACAAAAGGAAAAATTAGAATTATAGGAAAAGGGGAGTAACATGAATGGCTATATAATGAATCGTACTACTACATGGTTGCATGCACTTAAGAGGTCTATTAGACCAGGAGGAAAGGTGCAACTTGATGAGCTTTATAAACAATATGGAGCTAAAAATAAGTTAAAGAGGGGAACAGACTTTGTAGAGTGGTTACGTAAAATTAAATTAACAGATGCAGATAGATGGTATATAGTATTAGAGGACGAAGATATGCAGGATGATGTGTCAGATCTTTCGAAGGATGAGTTAGATGAATTGAAAGTTGAGTTACCAGTTGATCCAAAAACTGATGAATCTCACTATGATCCTAAACCTAAAGTAATGACCATTGCAGATGTTGTGGGCTTATCTGTAAGGAATGCAAGGACTGTGTTACCTCAAATATCAGATACCAAACTTTTAAAGTATGCATTACAAGAATCATCAGTACGTGCAGGAAAAGATAGTCTTTGTAGAGAATTACGACGTAGGATAAAACAGTTAGAGGTTGCTAGAGGGTATTAGCCTCTATAAAATTCAGGAGGAAGACAAATGTCACGAAGCTTACTAAGGCAGTTAGAACAAATAAGGCGTTCTGCTACTTATGATGATGCTTTAACCAATGCGTATAGTTCGTCTGTAGCAGAGCCTACTATATCAGGGTCTTTAGAACAGGATTTAAATGTTATACGTACTTTAGTTAAAGAGCTAAAAGGTACTAATGATTGGTTTGGTGATTTAGGAAATTACTTTGACCCAAGTAATACAGATGTATCTAATACCGCCACAAAAGATTTAAATCTTAGTAACATCAAAAACAACACATTGGATTCAAAAACAGCCCTAGTTGCTGTATTTAATGACAATGCAGCTGCTGGGTATTCTGTTTCTGGTACTAGCACTGGCGCTTTGGTGTTACTAAATACCAAATATGCCACACCTGTAGATAGGAGAGGGATACCAATATACGCAAGTACTGCTAATGCTGGTTTGTACCATGATGAAGGTGCTGTAGATAGGATTGTACGTGTAGATGTTATTGATGTACATACAGGTAACGAAATAGAAGATAGTAATGGTAATGCAATCTATGCACGTATGGTAGATGGGGCTGATTATGGTGGTTCAGGTGATGGTACAGATGTATATATGCGTTTTTATGCAGATGGTATAACCACAGATTTAACATCGTTGTCTGATGTAACTCCATCAGGTGTTGCTTTTACTTACCCACAGCGTAAACTACTGTCCAATGTTCCAGAATATGAGTGGTTGCGTACTAGTTTTGTGAGTTCATGGCAGGGTGATATAGAGTTAGTTGATGATATCCAAAATATATGGGCTTTTACAGGAGCATCTGATGATGATATTACAGCTACACCCTGGGATAACGCTACTGGTAATTATTCCTTAAATGGCGGCCCAAGTAATTTAAAGTCAGCCATCGATGATTTAAATGACAGTGTCGGAGATAAAACTTATAGTTCCACATACCTGACTTCTGGTCAAGATGTGTCGGTATCTTTAAATGATTTAGGCCTTGCAATTGAAGGTAATGACGGTGCTGTAGCATCTAATTCAACAGCTATTACAACCAATGCGGGTAATATATCTGGTAATACTGATGATATAAGTGATTTAGAGTCAGCAGTTGGGTCATCCACTGGGTTGTTTGGAATGGATTATACTTCAACAAACTATGTTACTGTAGATACAAGTACTATAGAGGCTATTAGTCAACTAGATAGTTCCCTTTACAGTGTAGAGCAGTCTCTAAATGCTTCATCTGCATCTAAATATGTAGAGTCAGTGGCTACCCAAATACCAAAAAATACTTTACATGTATTGCCATATGGATTAACCTATACACCTAACTCCACTGCTGGGCGTGAAGGTGATAATATGGACATATTTGTAGATGGTCAGTTGATTGCTGCTGATACAGGCGTAAATGGTGTGAATGCCGACAGGGATTATGCTGAGGCAACTACATCTGGAATTATTTTTAGGTTTAAAGTACAAGTTGGACGTAATATAACTTATTTAGTTAGACAGTAATATTATAGCCCTGTCAATATAGTTGTATTTATATTGACAGGGCATATTTTTAATAAAGGAAAAGTAAAAGGGGTATAAATAATGGATGAGTTAGATAGAGGACAAAGGAATACATTACGTGCTGCAATGATGAAAGCTGAAGAAAATAAACTTATTAATCAGAATGAGGCTGGGTTTATTGTTTCATTAGTGGAAAGGTTTAGACAAGACATTGAATTAAAACGTAGAAAAATGCTAACTTTACAGGGCGAGTTAGGCCAGTTATTAGCAAATGAGAAAATTATCATCGCTATGGTAGAAAATGTAACTGCTGCTGCGGAAAGAGATAGAGCTAGGCGAGATAGCTTGGCTAAGCTAAAAGGCACTGTAAGTGAGCAACCTGAAAGCGAAGATGAGCATACCGATGCAGAAGATATTTCAGACGATGTATCAGATGAATAAAGATGATAGTATTACGAAAAGTAAAACCAGTTAGAGGTTCGGATGTTGAAGTAGGTGAGCCATTGGCAGGTGACTTGGATGGTGTTAACCGTGTTTTTAATACTGCAAAGTCATTTATTTCTGGAAAAATATTGGTAACTTATAATGGTCAGACTTTACACAAAGATGCTGATTTTGAAGAGTTAAGTTCTACTTCCATACAACTTATACACTTTGCACCACATCCAGAAGATGGGTATTTAATGGCTACTTATGAGGTTGGTTATTAGTTATGGAGGATTGGAATGGGTAGAAGTTTAATAGGAGAAAATCAAGTAGTAGGGCATGATTTTTTATCTGAGGATGAGTTTGCAGTAGCATCTGGAGTAATAAATGATAAAATACATGGCTATTGGAATTCTTTACAATATAATATAGCTACTCTGTCAGGTACAGTATCAGGCATAGCTACTTTACCAACCACAACTGTTGTTCCTACTGATGGTGACATCCTAGTATATAGTACTTCTAGTGGTGCTTACGAACCTAAAAAAATATCAACTTATATAGACACAACCACATTAGAAATGTCTATAGCAATGTCTGTAACATTGGGGTAAGTTTGTGGATAAAATTATAGTAAAAAATTACATTTTTATACCAAACGAGCAAAAAATAGTATTAAAAGAGTTTATTGACTGCTCATACATACCATCAATAAATGATGTAGCATTAATTACTTGTGTAGACACAAATGATATAATATTTTGTCCACAGATAAAAGGTAAGGGAGGAATATTAGTTGACAATGTTTTAACTCTAGAGTATGATGTTAGTAGTCTAGTGCCTACTTATGTTTTGCAAATAATCATGTTTGATGCACAACATTGTAATTATAATGTCTCTAATAGTACAACTAGCACAAAATTACTGTCTATTTTATCAGATATGTCAGACGTACTTAAACATATAGAACTACACCTAAGTATATTAACTGATGAAGAATTAACTTAATAAATATAAGAGGTTATTATGCAGATTGAAGATGGGTTTACGGGGCGAACAGCCAGAATAACTAAAGATGGACAGCTGGAAGCTTTTTGTGAGAGTAACACTTCAGAATTGTTACACAGTACTACTGGTAATTCATATATTGTAGGCAATAACATGGCTACTATGGATGGGTCTGAATCATCAGTGTTATATTTGAAAAATGCATCACAAATATCTGATATACATGTTTATTCCATGTTGTTATCAACAGACTCTCCTAATTTTCCACAAATATCAATATATAAAAACCAAGACTATGTTAGTAGTGGTTACCTTGCAGAACCTGTAAATTTAAATATGTCATTTGGTGACACAGCAGCAGCAAGTTGTTACTTTGGTGATAGTTTGGTATGTAGTGGTACGGCTGCTAATATTCTTGGTTGTTACTTAAAGTCAGGGATATCTAAATTAGATTTTGGAGGGTCGGTGATATTGTCATACAATGATAGCTTAACTTGGGCAGTGCGTGGTGCCTCCAATGAACATGCTTCCATATATGTTAGGTTTTACTATGATAATTAGCATTATAAGCTTTTGGAACAGTCTTATACATATTTAAAGCACTACGGTTTGTGTTATCAACTAACACAGCTACGCATAGTTGGTTATGTATATCAGTTAATAATAATAATTTATAATAAAGGTTTAGTATGTTAAAGTCTAATATAGTAGATCCAAGGTCTGGAATCTCTTCGAGGGTTGACAAGCACGGAAATCTAGCAGTAGTATGTAACCTCCCAGATGCACCACAACTTGGTACATATAATACATATAGGTATTTGGGCGGTAGTTTGGGAACAGAGGGTTTAGATGCAGGAATTATTAATCAAAGGGTAAATGGGTCAACCATAGAGCAACCATTTTATATAGAATCCTCGTTAGATTATGACATTCATATTATGAATATATCTATACTGGTAGCTGATGGTAATACTTCACATGATAAATGGGGAGCATTAGCGCCATTGACAAATGGATACAGCTTATATATACTTGAAAGTGGAGAGTATACATATATATTAAATAAAGTTAAGACTATAGGCCAACTTATAGCATATTCTGGATTCAAAGATGGTTATGGATCATCAACAACTTCGTGGGAATTGTCTAATTGGACAGGGTCAGCTGACGCTAGCACCATAAATATACCAATTGGTGATTATATACCTGGAGGTCTTCGTTTAGGTAGCGGTACTAAAGATAGGTTGGTAAGTGTTGTGAGTGATAATTTTAAACCATTAACAGAGTGCTGGGTAAGAGTGTATGGTTATAAACACTATTCTTATATGGGGGAGAATAATGCCTAAATGGTCGAAGCAAGAGTTTTTAGAAATGTTGGGAGAACGGGCTTATACTTTTGCAGCTTGGTGCGTAGATGGTGAGGATAACGCCAAAGTAATTTCTTATTTACTTAGCCAGTTTGATACATTGGATGTATCATCACCACTTTTTATAAATAAAATACTCCCATTATTACTACATGAGAAAGTTATAACTGAGAAAATATTTAATGACATACATAATAGATTAGAAACCCCGTATTCAAAACGTACAATAATCTCATAAATAAAAAGACACACAAGGGAACAATATACGTATGGCTACTGTAATTGCTTTAAATACAACCGCGAGCGGTATATACCTAAATGACTTAGGTGAGGACATCTTATCACCAGGTTATCCCGTTTGTTTGTCTGATTATTACCCGTTGACTGCTATAAGCAGATCATATATATTACTTAATAAAGTGTTATCTGGAGAAATAGCCATAAGCGATGGTACAAATTATCAACCATCTGCTGACGGGGTAGAGTATTTAAGATCATTTACTACAACACTTAATCCCAAAGATAGGTCTGGAAAAATAAGAGTGCATCAAACGTCACGTAAATTGGGTTTGGCTATAGGGTGGACTGGTGTTGGGGATTTGGTCACCGACCCAACTTCTGTGGGAGGCGGTGAGTCTGTATCAATAAGGCATAACATAGGCGACGGAAAAGTGTTAACTAAGTATATAGATTTTAATTGCGTTGAGAATGATACCTGGCTGCATGAAGGTTATATAACTTGGAGCAAGTGTGATCTAGACCTAATTACATTGGAAGTGTTACCAAGAGTTGCCAATGTAGTACAGTCTTCAGGTACAGACTATGCTATATATGATAATTATTTAGTAGTTCCAGCACCACCAGGGACGGGGAATGCTGGAGTGTTGTCTGATATAACCACACATAGTGGTGGGTTAGTATATATGCCAAACGATGACTTAAATAATAGGCCGCTAGCTTTTTGGAATGCTGCTTGGGACAAAAAGACTAAAAAATATATTAATATATATCCTGCCCCTAAAGGTGATGGTAGGTATAATATATTTAGTGCTGAAATAGTGCTAGCCAGATATATAAATAAACTTACCTTACTTGACTCAGGGTTTATTGCATTAAGTTCATCTGATACATCTCAATTGGGACAAGGATTGAGGATAAGACTTACATCAGAGACAAACATGGATGTTGGTGACCATGAGTGGGCCATGGCAAGTACCATATGTCTACACCGTAAAAAATCTATATAGAGGTATATTATGCGTCTATCTTATGTACATTTAAAAAAAAGTCTAGAAAATTTAAAAATAGGTGTAATTAGGTCAGTTTCTAATATACGGGTTTATAGAGGTGGGGTGATTTGGTTTGGAGATTCCTCTTACCATTTAAAAGGGCCAGAATGTAGGGATATTTTAAATGTGTTAAAACCAGGAGATTTATTACTACGACGTTTTGATCACTATTTGGGAGCACTTGCAATACCTGGTTATTGGTGCCATGTAGCAATATATGTTGGCAATAATCTTGTAATACAGATGTCTACTACTGGTATAAACTCAGAAGATATATTGACATTTTTAAGGAGTGATAATATTATTGTACTTCGTCCCAACATCAGGTACAAACATTTAACTTCACAGGCGATAGAAAAGGCATATCAATATTTGCCACAAAATATTCCATATGATTTTGAGTTTAATTTTAAAGATGCTAGTAAGATGTCATGTACAGAGCTTATACGTGATTGTTATAACTACCCAGAATTTTATACTAAAAAATTAAAGAATTATATAGTTCCCGATGATTTCTTACATTCAATATTTGATATAATTTGGAAAAGAAAATAATCGGAGTACCACTTAGATATGATAAAGGCCAACCTTAATGAAGACTTTCCAATACTTGTTTCTTTGTTTGATGAAGAAACCCAATCCTTGTCAAGTGGTCAGCAAGTTGACTACGATATACGTTATTTAGATGACACAGCATTATACCCTCCCATAAGTGGTACATTAGCAGAGTCTACAATAGAGCACGGGTTGTATAAAACTGCCCTATCAATACCAGAACCAGGTATTTTTATTTGTTATGCCACGTGCTCAGGGTTTATTTCCTCTACTGAGGAGATTATAATAGAGGAGTTAAATGTGTATGAGCTAGTAAATAATAACCACCATTATAATATATCAGTAGAAAATGTAATAAGAGAAGGTGTAGCACCTAACCCTTCACAAACATCTAGAAATGTAGCATTAAATGATACTGATTATGTAATTACTAGGATAAAAGCAGATAGTTCTTTAGACTGGACAGATCCAGTTGCATCAGGTATAGTATATGCCCATTATAGAACAAATGATACTACAATACCATATATGATGGGAGGGCCATTTTGATTGCCTGTGATAGCAGCATGTATATAAATGGTGGAGTTGGGTATGGGTGATTTACGGTATGTTGCTTGGGCAGGGTATCAGTTAACAAAAGACTCCAATGTCATAGGTAAAGACTATGGTATTTTAGAAATAGAACCAGGATGGGCAATGCTAGCAATCCCCATACATTATGGTTGGTGGGATAAGGTTGAGCATAGGCATGTACACGACGGTGTTACAGTAGCTACTATTAAAAACTACGTTGTAGATCAAATAGAAGATGTGTACAATGTTCAAGCCAGTATTATGGTGGAAGTATTTAACACCCTTGTGGGAGGCCAAGGAAATTATTGGAATTTTGTTCCAGACATTACAAATGAATCATCACCACATAACTTTTTGCTAGAATATAAAGACCAGGATGTAGATAGTTATGAGGTTACTGGTTTTTTTATTAAATCGATATATCAAAGTACTTTTGAGTTAAAATGGGGCGAACAGCCATGATCTTAATGGAAGCACATACAAATTACGTATCCATTTCTGCACCGAGTAGCAGTGTGCTGGTTACTACATATTTATGGGGTTTGTTAATATGTCATTAAATGTTACTATTACTGGAGACATATACAATACTTTAGGAAATTTATATACATCAACTGAGATATATTATCAAGTATATTTTCATAAAATTAATAGCACAAGCTCTTTCTCTGTTTGGGGTAATGTTCATAACTCAATAGCTGGTCAATATAATTTTAATTTAGCAGACAGTGACTTATTAACTACAGAAGGGTCTGTAGGAATTGGTGATAAAGTTATAGTTGTATTTTGGCGCGGGTCTTCTTCAGATAGGGATAGTTCATGTACAAAGTTAATTGAATGGGTTGCTATTGAGGTAGTACTTACTTCAGCAACTCTATATGTAATAGACGCCCAGACAAAACCTAATATCCCACCAGACTTAATATGGGGGATTGATACTGTGGGCTATGTAAATACCGACTATGTAGCATTTAACAACTCCGACGATGAGCATACTTGGTATTTTAACAACACTGCAATGAATCATTGGTCGAGTAGGTATGGTCAAGATATACAATTAGTAAATAATGTGTTAAGCACAAGTTATTTTTGGGGCGACGGGTACACAACATTAAATTTGTCTGGAGCAGAGCAAAGTTCTCATAGCTGGGGTGCTGCTGGTGTGTACACTGTAAATATAAATATAGAAGATAGGTGCCAAACAATGGTAAGTGGCACAGAATTAATAACCATTAAGAATCATGCCCCAGACCCAGACATTGTTTGTCACCAATCTATAGATACTAATATAATAAATCCAAATACACCGATAACATTTGAGTATTCTGGTACAGATGTAGATAATACAATAATAAGTATAGATTGGCATATAAGTGATTCTGGAATATATGGTAATACTGATACTAACATAGATGGTGTTAGTAGAGACGAGTTAGTACCCCACATGTCAGGTTTAGGAACACATTGGTATGGTACAATACCAGCTGCATGGGCTTTTACTAATCCTGGAAGTCATGAGGTGGCTATTGTTGTGGTGTGGGATGATGGTTTTGTACATAATATTGTAACTTATAGTAAAGTGTTTATACAAGATCTATTTAGTGAGCCAAGTGTGGATTTTACACAGGTACCATCAAAGGCTACTGTAAGCTGGCTAGTTGCTTTTGATAATACATCTAGCAATAGAAGCAGGGTTGGAACATCAACCCCAGATGGTCATAAATATGATTGGGAATATAATGATTGTGGTAATGTATACTCTGTTGATAATCTTTCTTATATAGATAGTTTTTCATATACTCCTGTAACTAGTAGTGGTATTGTTACTTTAACAGCCTCGTGGAATGATGGATGGAAAAATTATACATCAAATAAGGCTAAAAATATAACCTTTGTTACTGCTGTAGCAATTGTAGATGAGGAGTGTTATTATAGCTTACATATAACCGGAACATCAGATGATGGTACCGTTACTGGTTATAATTGGGAAGTATATAAAGATATAGATGGGGAATGGGTATTGACATGGAAAAGCCCAATTGGAATTGAACAGAACGATAAGAAGGTGTGTTTTACGTCGATAGGTTTATATAGAATAAAAGGATTTATCTATGGTTCAGGGACTACTACAGAGGCATATATAGACAAGGAAATAGACTTAGTATGTCCAACAGAAGCCTATGTGTATATTTGGAATGGTACAGGTATTGAGGATGTTGGTGGTGATTGGACCCATGGTGGGGCTGGATATGAAACACCACAATCCAAAAGATCAGGAACTAATGGTTTAGATCTATCTCAGTTAGAGCACAACAGTAAATTTTCATTTTCTCGTATTGGGCCACCTATAAGTACTTCTGATTATGATTTTATTTCTTTATATGTAAAAGTGCTGAATTGGGATGCGTGTTCTGATATATATATACGTTTGCATAATATTGGGCAATCAAATGGTATATCAATAAGTTTAAAAGAATATTTACATATATATAGTATCAATGAGTGGCAACATGCGTTTATACCATTATCTGCTTTTGAAATGTATCCTCATATGGCTGGTTTTATTGATGCATTAAGTTTTAAATCGTCTGGAAATATAGGTATATATATTGATGATATAATGCTCGGTGTTGGTTCAATAATTACTAGATTTATGAATGTGTGTTCCCCAGATATGCATAGTTATGAGGTAGGGGAAAAAAGTATGCAAGCGCACGAGATTAAACCCAGTATGAAGATAACCCCTAGGAATAGAAGTTTTCCAGAGCCTTTATCCTAATTGGTTATTTATACGGTAATTGTTTGTTTAATATAGATATAGTATAATAAGTATTATACTGATGTAACTACTTGGAGGAGTACTAAATGATTTCATTAACATTTACAATTGATTCTATAAATACTGTACTTTCAGTTTTTAATAGAATACAGATCAGAAAATATATAGGTACTGGTGGTTTACCATCGGCGCCAGCTACTAGTTTAGTGGATTATGTTACTGTATCGTCTGGTGTTGATGTTGTGAGTGGTAAACGTAATACTTCTGAGGTGGAGTTGAGTTCACAATATAACCAGTACTATTTTCAGGACCCAGAGGGCACAGCAGAAAATTGGTACATATCACGTTACTACAGTTCAAGTGATGGTTCTGCAAGTAGTTGGACAGATCCTGTATTAGGGGAAGCAGGAGATATTTATTGGGACCCAAGCTACCCGCCAGAAATAGAATATGGTACAGCAGATCAAAGAATAATAGATAGGATTCGTTTACTTATAGGAGATCCTGTAGGTCTTAATAGGGAGTATGGCGAGGAAGCAGAGTCCTCTATAATGCCTGATGGTAAAACTTACCAGTTAGATGAAAAGGGGTGGCCAGCTTTTGTTAATATGAATGGTACACAGTTTACAGAAACAGCTAACCCATCAATAAATGGTTATAGGTTTTTAAAATTTAATGATTTTATAGATGAACCAACAACGGTTATTTCTGGTGGTAGAACTGTACAAACTGGTGTAGACATATGGTACTACACATTTAGGTGGTCAGATAGAGAACTTATGGAGGCTTATGAACAAACACCCCCACCACCACCTTTGAATTCGGCAAATGCCAATTCAGAGATATATATGTTGTCATGTTCTTATGACTTACTTATGTCAGAAACTTGGGACTATGTAGCAGAAGATGGTGCAATAATAACAGATGATACTTCAAAATATGATCCTTCTCCAGGAATTAGGAGTAGAGTTGATTTGTTAAAGGCTGCCAAAGGCAGGTTAGACTCTGCAGTAAAGTCTGTCCAGTTATTAGGTATTACTGGTGTTCTTATAGATTAACTATGGATAAAATATTTTTTAAGATGGGTAACTTACAATGAAAAATAATCGTGTAAGATTAAAAACTAAAGAGCGTTACCAAAAACGTATTAGAAACTTAGTTAAAGGACTAAGCAGGAAAGTTGAGGTACATAGACAACCAGTAAAACATGAGTGTTATAACTGTTACTATGACAAACTAACTAACAGCTCTACTGGAAAATGTAAATGGACGCCATTAGAAGCTGCAGAAAAACAAGACGAATGGATAACGTCTGGGGGTACAACTACTAGGTATAAATATTTCTTACGTGGAAGATGTCCAGTTTGTTTAGGGAGGGGTTTTATAGAAACTCAGCGAGTAACATGGGCAGATTGCTTAGTTACTTGGGACCCATCAGCAGGAATTTCAGGAAATAGTCTTTCCTTTACTCCTGCTGGTACAGAGGGATCTACTATAGTCCAATTAAAAACTGGGCCAAAATACTTTGATCTATTCAAAAATTGTGCAAAAATAATAGTTGATGGTGTTGACTGTAAGCTATCACGGCCACCATTGCTAAGGGGATTAGGTAACCAAGCATTACTAATTATTACAGCATTTACCACAGATAAATCTAAAATCGATACTACTGAAATAATAAAGGACTATAGTTAAAACTTATGTCAAAAACACTAAGCAGTGCCGCTAAAATATTGGTTTCTTCATTTTCAGATGACATAATTAAAGCTGTGTTTAAGGTTTTAGTTATTAAGATACCAGATGTAAAGGAAGTACTGTCTGATAGCTATGACCAACTATTAACTAACGTTGTTACAAATAGGAATAGTAAAACACGTCCAGAACTATACAAAGATGAATTTATGGACAGGTTAGATAGTTTTAAGTTTGTAGAGGTTACTGATGGTGATGTTAAATTTATTACTCCAGATAACCGTAATTTTGACTTTGCAGGTAGGTTACGTGTGATTGAAACTATATTAGAGGGGGTTGTTGGTGTTTATGTAGAAGTAAGTGAGGATCAGTATAAACAAATTTATGGAAAACAAAAGATACCAAAAAATCCACTAGATTCATCTGCTTCATCAAAGGAAAAAATTTATCTTGAAAAGTATAATAATTTTATTAGAACTAAAGAAAAAGAGTTGAAAATACACTTAGTTAAATACCCATTCTCTAACCATCCGCCAATAGACTTATTTACTGGCGTAGATAAGTATGTAACTAAGCACTTACAATCTTGGATAGATGAGGGTGTAACATTGGCTAAAACAGTATTCATAAAATCTTATAGTAGAGGGTTTAAGTAATGAGCTATGAAATGGGTAAACTTCGAAAAGAAGACCTTAGTCTATATTACTATATAAAACATGTAGCTTTAAAAGATTTTATAGAAAGAGAAGAAAATATAACATTAGAATATATTCCAGAGATATCCACCACTACCGGGTTTGTGTATGAGGCATTGACCTCTATGTTGCCAAGCCCAACAGCCCGTGGACGTGGATGGGTTTACTTTGACCCAGTATCTGGAACAGAAACAAGTTGTATAAGAGGCTTGCCTACAAGAGAGCAAAGTAACATGGTTACAGTGTTTGATGCGGTAGGTTCTGGTATAGATGAGAATTCATACATAATAGATTATGTAGATGGAAGAATAGTAACTTCAGGGACTGTAACACCAGCCACAATAGATTACTATTGGAACTATGTTAGTGTGGTAGATGAGTGGGCAGCTATAGAGGCGTCTGAACCACCAGTAGTAGTTATAGATCTTAATGGAGCAAATAAATCAGGATACCAATTAGGTCCTGGAGTAAAAGACACAAGGAAAACAGACATACATATTTTTGCTTCATCTACTGCTGAAAGAAATGACATACTAGAGGCTATATATAATGCACTATATTTAAAAAGTATACCAGTGTATGATTTTCCTAAAGGTGGTATTTTAGATTATGATGGTACTTTTTATAATCGCAAAGATAATATGAATAAAGATAAAAACTTGTTTGACGCCTCTTTTTTACAGCATACAAGTATGGTAGAGTTTCACAATTTAACGGCGAGGCATGTTAATTTACCGCTTGTAATGTCACAAGGTAGGAATGAGGTTATGCTAAGTGACTTAAATGCATATCGTAGTAAAATATCATTTAATTTGGTATCATATGTAGCTATAAATCAGTAATGTTTACATACAGACAATAAAATAAATATAATTAACTAACCATATGAATGGTAGATACTTATATTTTATATAGGTATTTAAATTTACTGTTTTAAAATTTATTGTATTAGTTATAAAAATTGTCTTTAGGCCGTAAATCCCAAACTTTCAAACTTGGGATATAAGTTGTTTGCTTTAGTATTTTATTTAATTAATACGGTGGGAGCCACCGGATTCAAAACCCGTGGAGAACGGATGAAGTTAGCCCATCTACGAAGCAGGAAGCCCAAAAGCTTTAGCTTTGGGTAGCTCACGAATAACCATAGACTTATAATAGAGTTACAAAAAATGCTCATTAATTTAAGAAATTTCTTTAGGAGGGAAAATAGATATGGCACGAAATAGAATAATTTATGCTTCTCAAAGCGTGTGGTGTAATGGTGATGTGCTTTATAGGGTTCAGTCATTAGGCACCACAACTACATTTAATAGTGAAGATATTTTCGAGCTTGGCCACTTAGATATTATCGATGTAGTTGACGATGTACCTGCAGTTGCTATAACCTTAAATACAAACGATTTTGGTGATGTTAAAACTTTGGCAACCTTGGCTCAGGTAGCTCCTGCTAAAGCAAATATGGACGCTACTGCTGATGCATCAAATGCTAACTTAGTCGTAGTTAGCGGCACTCAGTTGGTTGAGACTAGCACTTATCTGCATGGTGTGGCACTTGCTGACTTTTCTGTAGTTTGTGGCAACCTACCAGGAATCACTTTATGGGCCCCTGTACAAGAAGAATGCTCAATAGGTACATTGGCAAATAACATAGACCAAACCGTATTTCTTGACGAGGTATATGTTAATAGCATTGAGTTTGGTTATACTACAGGAGCTAATGCTACTGAAAACTTTAATGCTGAGACAGATAATAAAATGTGGCTGCTTAATGATGGTAGATTTGTAAACTACGATTCATACACATTGTCTGTAACTAATGTTTCAAATGGATATATTGATCTAACTTTAAGCTCTGGCAACTCTGTTGCTCAGCTATCTACTGGTGTAGGATTTTTACGTAAAGATGATAATGGTTCTCCTGCGCTTAGTTGGCATAAAGAGTCAACTAATGAGATGACAAATGTTGCAGTAGCGATAGGTACATCTGCTGCCCCAGATACATTTGTATACCATGATACTGGTTCTGAACATCGTGTTTATTTACCAACCGGGATTGGAATGTCTGCAACAGATAGATTAGAAGTTATTTATTCAGCAGATGCATATGGTAGTGGTACTAATGATACATACTTTATTGCTTTGGATGAAGCATCAAGACCAAGTAATTTAGGTGCCCTGCGTCAAGGACAGGCTGAGATTTATATTGTTGCTCCCAATGATTCAAAATGGACCATTGCATGGAGACTTACTGGGTGTACTATTACATCAGATTTAGCACGTACACCGCTAAATGAGATTGGACACCTTAGCCCATATGACAGACCATTAACTTTACCTATCCCGATTACTGCCAGTGTAGATTCTACAGCAGGTGATTTGGAGAATTGGTCTAAAGTAGCTGACCGGTTGGCAGAGTTCGAAGCAGCGACTTTGGATGATATTAATTTAGCTGACTTAATGGCATCTGAAGATTTAAAACTTGTTGTTAAAGTGTATGCACAAACAGATGAAGAGGCTGGAGGTTCAGCTGATAACCGTAAACTTATGACAGGGTCCAATCTAATAGGTTCTGATTACTGGTTTAATGGTCAAATGGGTACTTATACTGCACCAAATACTCGTGAGTATGCCCTGAAGACAATTATTGTCGAGCATTTAAAGATTACCAGTGAAGGTGCGACATTAGACATGGGAGCCAACATGACACAGAACTTTGCTTTTAGATCCACAAATGACTTATATGTGGTAAAGGGTGATTTAGATATTGATCACCTTACAGGAGAGTTCAAAATTAGGCGAGCGGCTTAATTATAATAAAATAAGTAGTTAAATATTTATTAAATATAGGTTCAAAGGTTAGACGGGTAGCATGTAACAGTGCTATCCGTCTTTTTGGAGGAGTTTGGTATGGGTAAAAGTAAAGAGTATTTAAAAAAACAAATATCTCAAGAAGTTACACAACTATTTGAAAGTGTACTAGATTACTCTCAGGTTGCATGTGTCAATGATAAAATTTTTAAAGTATTAAGGTCAAGGATATTACGTGTTGGTAATGACTGTATACGTAATTTACATACAGAGTTAGACTCTCATTATGATGTGCAGTTTAATGCAAAAAATGAAGACATCATTGAGGTTACTCAAATTAAACGGTAAAGGGAGATTATTATGGAACAAAACGATACTAATACTGACAAAAGATCTTTTGTCGGTCCAGACAATGAAACTACATACTACATTGTACCACCAGATTCTGAATCAATACGAGGTGCAGATTGGCATTACAGTAAGACCTACACCAAATCGTTAGTAGAGGGTATAACAACTTTGGCTGAGATGAGGGATATTTTAACACAGAGGGGTATTATAGGGCCTGAGTTTGAGCAGAGAGCCCAAGAACTGTCAGAAGATCTGGCAATAAAATTAGACGTGTTAGAGAATGCTGAAGATTTGGATACTAAAAGAGATAGCGCCGTAGATGTAGCTCTTGCAAGAGATGAGTTATATCAATGGAATCAGAGGTTGAATGGCCCATTGTCAAATACTTGTGAGAATATTTCAGACGAGGCTAGACTTGAGTACTTGACTTCATCTATGGTTGAAGACTGTACAGGTAATAAATTGTGGGATTCATATGATAGTTTTTTAAAAGATAAAAATCAAGACTTGGCAACTAAATCTAAGTTTGAGACCATGCTGTATTTACAAGGATTAGAATCATCATTTTTAGACAACACACCTGAAGCAGTAGCTATGCAGGAGGTAGAGACAGAAGTTATTGAAAAAGCACAAAAAGCTTTGGATGCAATAAACGCAACTACTGATGAAGAGAAGGCTGTTAAAAAAAGCAAGTCCACTAACAGTGCAAAAGTAAAAACGAAGCATCCATCTAAAAGTAAAATAAAAAGTGCAACAAAAAAAGTGATCAAAAATAAAACTGTAGCTAAGTCTAAAAAGTAACTATATACATAGTTAAAAGCGGGCAAATTAATGTCCGCATAAGGCACTTATAATGGTTTTAAGTTACGATGATCTTGAGCTTATACTGCTGTGTATATTTACAGAGTCCAAGATAGTTTATATAGACTCTATAAATGACTATGTAGTATTTAAGCATGCCAATAACAGATATAAATTATTATCAAATATGGTTTATACAAAGGCATATAAAGATGCTATTAGTGATGGGTTGCTACCTATAGACGAATTAAAAACTATTATAGAAAAAAGAAATATTTTTACAGCGAAAGATAAAGAGTCGGTTATTAAGATCCAAAATCAGATAAATGCACAACAAGTAGTATTGGCTAAGACCACAAAAGTTAAAGCTAATATGGATAGAGTTAAAAGTATTTTGTCCAGGTTGGAGCAAGAGTTAGCAAATGTACAATTTAAATTAACATCAAAATTAATAATGTCTGCTGATACTAAAGCTGCAGATACAAAAAATCATTTTTTGTGCCAATTAAGCACATTCAAAATTGATGATGCGTTATTTTGGCCGATGATGCAAAATATGAAGTCAGAATTAAACATTGAATCAAAAAATGAGATTTTAAATAAATTTTTGGAGTTTCAGAATGGTGTTGACACTACATCAATACGTTGCTTGGCACGTTATGGCCCTTGGCGCATAAGGTATATTAGTAGTGTTAAAACAGGGGAACAGTTGTTTGGTAAACCCACTACTGACTATACCATAGACCAACTGAATCTATTTTACTGGTCGAATTTCTATTCTAATCTATATGATATGATGCCAGAAGATAGGCCATCAGACGCTATTATTGAAGATGACGAGTCTTTAGATGCATTTATGAAAGATTATGATGCTGTACGTAGTAAGGAAGAAGCATCTAGAAAAACCACAAAGCAAACAAGTGGGGAAATGTCTGCTTTTGATAAGGATGAGGTTATTGTTACACAATCACATGAACTTTACCACGATATAAAATATGATACTCCTAGAGAGGCACAGCAGATTAAAAATAGGTCTGATATTAAGAAGCGTACAATTCATAGTTAGAATTAAGTAACTTTTAGTAAAGTAGTACAGTGTTACAACTAAAATATTACATATTATCGACTATTTAAAGGGGGAAAGTCTTGGCAGAATACGATATCAAAATAACTTTAGAGCTAGTCTCTAAACTTTTAGATGACCTATCAAAAAATCTAGAAACCAAACTATCTAAGTCAATAGTAAAATCATTTAGTCAAGTTCTTAATGCCCAAACAAAATCTACAGGGCAAAAAAAACCAAGCACAGCAGACATAAAGAGGGAGGCGGATATAGTAGCCACTTCTATTGGAAGAGTTTTAAAGTCTGAGGCCAGCAAGCCTTCTGCATCCTCATCTCCAAATAATGCAGCCGTAGAACGGTTATTAAAACTAATAGACACTACTCTCAATAAAAAGTTTACTAAATTAATATCTCAATTGCCGGTCTCAGGTAATGGAAATTCTGAAGATATAAAAACAGCATTAAAAACAGCAATAAAAGCTGGTTTTAAAGAAGCATATAAAGCTACAAATTCCAACTCTGAACTAGCGCAAATACATAAAGTTTTAAACTCATTGCTATCATCTATTAATGGTATAAAACAACCAAAACAAATTGATACTTCAAATGGAGCTCAGCCAAAAGAGGTTGTAAAATATCTAAAAGATTTAGTTAACACATCAAAAGAAAATGCTAGATTAAATGCAATAATTGGTAATCTGTCTAAGACAACTAAGCAAAGTAATGCTGTTCCAGGATATGATAAACAGGTAGTAGTAAAATTAAATGAAATACTAGTACAATTAAAATCTGTACACACTGGAACAAATCAGATAACCCAGAAAGCATTAAATGCTACAACAAAAGACCCAAATAAATTAGCAAAAATAATAGCAGATGCTAACAATACCCTTTTAAGAGAGTTGCTGACTAAGCTACATGGTAAAACTTCTAGTACAGTTACAAAAATAGACGATTCTTCAGAATTAAAAACATTAATCTCTAATATAAAAGACCTTAATAAAAATTTACACTCATTAAATGTTAATATTACAGCCGATTTAAATCTAAAAGGTTTAAATAAAGAGATAGAGACCGTTGTAAATGATTTTGAAAAGAAACTATCAAAAATAAAAGTATCTGTTCCTGTAGATGCAGATACTAAAAAGGCTGAAAAAAAAGTTGCAGAACTAACAAATACTGGGTCTAGTAAACAAGTAACCATTCCAGTAGATGCAGATGTCAGAGAAGTAACTAAGAAGTTATCGAAGATAACAAAACCACGGACTGTAGATTTATCTGCTAAATCTGAAAAGTTAGAAAAAACACTTTATAAACTAGAAAATTTGATATTGGGGCTTAGTGGGGTAGTTGATTTAGGGATAGATGATAAAAAAGTTCTGCAAACTATTTCTTCTTTACAAAGTAAATTAAGAGCAGGAGTAAATTTAAAAATAGTGTCTTCAGATGTAAACAAATTATTTTCTGAAGTACAGAGTAAATTTTCTAAAGATTTAGATATTAAGACTATTTTACAAATAGATACAAATGATGCTGTAAGAAAGATTAAAGACTATATAAGTTTGACAGATAATTTAAGAAATAATATAGATGCGATAAAAAAGCTATCATCAAATTTAGTAGCTACTCAGTTACAAAAATTACCTGTTGATATTTCTAAAAAATTTACTTCTGCCATAAAATCTGGTAATATAAAAGACTTGCAGGGGGTTATAGCAAACCCAAGTTTCACTAAAGGTGCATCAAATGATGTTAAGAAAACAGTAGAATCTTTGCGAAAGAATATGCAGGAGTCAGAGGTAACATTCTCTACATTGGTTAATACTTTTGGATCTATGATTTCAACATCAGCTAAACAAGCTACTGATACCAGCACTTCTTTTGCAGGTATCTATAAAGAAGTTGCAGACTTCAGAACTAAACTAAAAAGTCTACTCAATGCAAAGTTATCAGAAGCAAAAAGTTTAAGTACAGGCAGCGGGCTAAAAAAATATACCAATATAAAATCTTTTACTAGCACATTAGGCTCTACTGGGTATTACAAGGATATACAAAAAACAGGCATTATAAAGCCATCACAAACAGCCAATACTTCTGTAAAGGATTTAAATGATTTTATAGAAAAAAGTTATTCTAATCTTATTGACCCAAATGTAAAAACTCAGTTACAACGTGTTGAAGTAAAAAGACGTGAACTTCAACGGTCCTTAAGTTCCTTACAAAAAAACATCTTAACCACTTTAGAAAGTACACTAGATCCTGCCAAATGGCAAATAGTAAAAAATAAGAGTGGCAAAGCCTTTAGTACTCCAGATACAGTTAATTCTAAGCAGTCAAAGCAATGGAGATTACAGATTGCTGATGTGGGGCGTATGGTATCAGAGCTTAAACATTCTGGACAGTCAGTGGCACCTGGGTCTACTGCTAAAGATGTAGTAGATCAATTTAAGGGTAAAGTAATTAATGACATTACTAGGGAGTCTACGAGAGGAGAGGATAAAAGTATTGGGTTGTCAAAGGGTATATCTACTTGGTTACGCTATACTTCAAAAGAGGATATAAAACATTGGAGCTCGTTAGAAAGCCGCACAAAAAAATCTTTGGCTGAAATAAAAGACAAGATTAATACATCTAATACGTTTAACCCTAAAGAAATATCAGATGCTATACGTCAAAGTATACCTATAGATCATTTAGAGAGTGTATTTAAAAAAACATTTGCTACTTCAGAAGCTAATAGGGGAATTGAGTCTGGGAAAGTTCCAGGTTCGATTGGGTACCCAAAGGCATTTGTTCGCTCTGTCGCCATTCCGGCAGCCAAGATAACCAATACAGGGACTGCCATATTTGAAACTGCACATGGATCTCAGAGGGCTCTTACACAGTTTGCTAAGTTTGAGTCTGGGTTAGAAAAGTTGTATAGCAAATTGGCCAAAACCAATACCTTGGATATTAGTAAAGGAGATGTAAATAGATATGAAGAAGCAATATCTAAAGCCCCAATAAATCCTGCATCTATAGAAAGCAAAAATGAGGTTACTTCATTAGCAACATCTCTATTAAAGGATCTGTCCAAAACAGATAAACCATTTGTTAAGGCCAGCTACCAACAAGCGGTGTTGCCAAAAGCTGTACAACTCCATGATCTAGGATACATTAAAGATGTGTCTAAATTTGTTTCTGAATTAAATACAGCAATCTCTAAATCAGACTTATCCAATGTAGATAGTTTTATTAAGACCATGGACAAGTTGGGGCTGTCGGCATATGATGTTTCAAAGGCCCTTGATTCGGTAAAATTTCAAAATGTTTATGATGTATATGATAAGGTATTACATGGACAGGGAAATGTTCAGCCTTTAAAAGCTGTAGCAAAGAATCCAGGTTGGGATAGTGTGTATAGAGAGTTTGAAAAGTCTGCTCGTCAGGTAGAGCAGTTAATGCCAATTATTGAACCTAGTAGGCCACGTAGGGGATTACATCAAGAGAATATAGTAAATGTATTAGCACGTACATCTCCAGTTTTTAATGCTTCAGATAGTTCATATAAAGGACCAGATGATCAAAAAACATTGATCAAAGATTTGAATGTGCGTTTTAACGAAATGTATGAAGAACGAAAATCATTGGAAAAGCTACTTAAGCATGAACCTAGTAATAACTTGATAAAAAGTAGATTAAAGTCTTTATCATTAAAAGGTAAAACGTTATCTTCTTTAGGCATACCAGAATCACAGGCTGGGAGTGTGGAAAATTTAAGGGGGACTGCTAAGTCTTCTGGTTTAGAAGAAGGTTCAAACTATCTAAAAGTTTTGTCTGGGCAGCACCTAAAGATGTTCTCAGAAAGTTTGTCAGGGATGGCACCATTTGGATCTTTTCAACAAACAGGAAGAAATATATCTAATGTGTCAAATGCGTTGTCCTCTTCAGTAGATAGTATAAATAAAAAGCTTAAATCTGCTGGTATGGAGGAGTTACCTAAAAATGCAGTAGGTACCGAGTTTCCAACGTTGCGCTCGTCTAATGAGCAGTCTATGATTGCTAGTGGGCGTTATGGCCGACAAGGGTATGGTTATAATGTGCTAGCAGAGTTGAGGAATACTGCAAAAACTTTTGAAGATCAAGTAGTAGTGTCCGGAAAATTGGCAAATGCAGTAACAGCCATCACTAAAACATTAGTCCGTCCATCAGAGTCAGGGCGTTTAAAAGGTAAAGGGCTAGGATTTGAAGACAAAGTAGGATCAGTAAGTGAAATAAAAACTGGTGATATAAAAAAAGTAGGTAACATATTGCAAGAAGTTTTAGGAATGCCACAGAAGTACAAGGGCAGGGCTGATAAAGCAATGATCACTGAAGTTAAAAAAATGATTTCAGTAGTAAGGTCTGAGGAAGTGGAAGTACAGGCTGCTAAAATTGCGGAAGTATTTCTAAATCAGTTTGGCAGAAAATTTACAACACGTTATGGATCAAAAGGTGTATCGGTAACTTCATCCCCTCCTAGTAATTTTACCGATGTTTTAAAGCAGCATGGTGCTAAACACATAAAAGTAATGCCTTCAGGTACTACTACATCAGGGTTAGGGTTTGCCGAAACTCCCAAAAGCATGGGTGAGTTATTGTCTGCATTTATAGATGCAAATAAAACGAAACTTTTAGCTGCCACATCTGATAATAACCTTTCTAAACTAAAGAAAGAACTCATAACTTCTGGTAACAAATTTATCATAGATATTTTCAAAGACGCCGATAAAGGCGTAACTGTTCCGCAAGATGCACAAGCCCAATCAGCTATTTACGATAAAACTAAAAAATTATTAAGTACTTTAGGAATAACACTAGATGATGGTGTTAAGGGTATCAAACAGATTAAAGACCTTTATTCTTCACAATTTGGTAAGTCGGCGTCACTATTCAAGCGCCAACCAATAGATGTACAAATAAGCTCTCATGGCATCGCCAAACGTGGCTTACAGACTGAAGTTTTAGAAGCAGTGATGAATAATATTATAGGGTCGATGAAAGGTACAACCGTAGTAAATAATGATTTTACTAAGCAGGTTTATGATAAATTGCTAGGTAAAAAGGGATCTTTATTTAAGTATAGCAAGGCATTGGGATACGAGACATCAAATGCACAGGGACTGACTACAGAAGCAAAAGGGGTTGAATCTAATGCAAGCTTTTATTCAAAGGTATACAGCCACCCAGGAGGTAAATCAAGACAGAGTTTAGTAGGTAGAAAATTTCTACAAGTCATAGAAGAACCAACTATGACGGAAGGTTGGTCAAAAGAAGCTATCGCTAGCGGTCGTAAAGGTGCTAAATTAAATATACCTGCTTTTGCAGCCTATTCAGCTATTTTTGGTAAAGATTCCTCATTGATGAAGGAGATTAATAATAAGCATATAGTTTCAAAAAAGGGTAAAATTTTAAAGCAGGTATCAGAGGCTGATAGGGAGCATTGGGAATATATAAAAGCACTACTGATTTCTACAAAAGCAGATGCTGATTTGATAGATCAGACCAATAAAACTTTAGGCCCTCCTGTAGAATTAAAAAATATTAAATCATTTGAAAAGCACACAGGTACATTTAACCCTAAAGATGAAAGAAGTTTGGTTGGTACTATTGCAGACACTGAAAAATTTAGTAAGAGTTTCAACTTAAAACTTCCAAGCACAAAGGGTGGGTATGAAAATATGTACATTCCTGCTCCAATAGCTAGGGGTGTGTACCCAGAACCTCTAATTGCAGGTGAGTACGGAGCAAAAGAGGTAACAAGACGTTTACAAAACATTGTAAATACAGCAAAGAAGTTCGAAGAGACACGTACAAAACCTCTGGATATCAGTGCTGTAAAAAAATCAGTGCTTAGTAATATAGCTCAAGTATCAAAGCATCTAAATTATATAGTACATAGAGAACCGTCTCCAAAGAATCTTGGTGAAGTAACTAATGTTTATAAGGCAGTACAACAATTACTTCCGCAGGAGGATTTGGCAGGATATGCTAAAGGTGTATATAGCAAAAATGATTTAACAGCTGTAAAAGGTAAAATTTCTCCTGAGAATAGGAGTAATATATTACAACAAAAAGCTATGCAACAAGCTGTGTCTACATATCAAAATAAATTAAAAGCATTAGTTAATAAGCAGACTGATGTAAAATCAGTAGAGCATATTAATGTGTCATTGACTGGAAAGTCAGTAGAAAATGAAGCTTTACAGAGATCTGCAATTGCATTGGAAAAAGCCAAAGCTGCTTATATGAACACTTTGTCAGAGACAGTTTTAGGCAAATCAGGGTCAGTTTCTGAAACTCTTTTTACACGTAAACTTCCCGCTATAATGGCTAAAGCAGTTACTGCTGTTGTTGACAAGACTAAAGATTTGGATGACTTATCTCAAAATTTAGCAAGACTGTCTGCAAGTTCTATTTCAGGGGCAGAAAGTTTGGGCTTGTCAAGCCTTGGGTCCCTGTCGAAAGAGGTTGAAAATATAAAAAGTGGGCATGCTAAACATATAAAATCGGCTAAAGAATCTGGTGTTCCTGTATTGAAACAAACAGAGATGGGAATTTCTCAGACAGTGGCTGAAAAAATACCGGTAAACTTTGTTAAAAAATATACTAGTACAGGTAAAAAAGTAAATGAAAATGTAAATGGTAATTTATTGGATATGTTAAAATATATCCAAAGTATAAAGAACCCAGATTTAGGGGAAAATCAAAACAAAAATTACGAAAAATTAAAGTCAGAAATTAAGAGCTATATAGATAAAGAGTTAACTCCTTATATAGAAAGTATACGTTATCCATTTACAGGAACATCATCAGTACAACCATACAAAGCAAAGTTAATGTCTAATGCAGCATCACAAACACTGGGTCAGAATGTGCTGGCAGTTCCAGGAATGCCAGAATTAGATTTTAAATCACTAGATAAAGTAGTTGATAAAGTACGCGGAGTTCTAACAAATGTTTTAAGCGCCCGGGAGACAGAACTATCAAAAAATACTCCAGATGTTGATAAGTTGTCTAAATTTAATAAGTTGATAACACAGCTAAATAAAACTATATCAGATGCTATACCTAAATATGTGGCACACCAACAAAAGTTGGATTTTGACGGGGATGCGATAGAGATTCATTCAGCTGTAACTAATAAAGCTCGTAAAGACATAAAAAGACATTTCAATGTTGTAAATAAGAACTTAATGGACACTGCATCGGTGTTTAGAGATGCTTTTACATATGACGAGGCTAAGGTTAAAACCACCCCACCAGGAACAACTATTTCTAGCATGGCAGAGACATTTTCTAAAAAGTTTCCACAAAAGAAAGGATTTGAATTTTTATCTAAGCCATTTATAACAAGAAAT
>VAPL010165226.1_pt1 | contig 51408 bp, 38 predicted proteins | sample 3395061 | NCBI WGS metagenome assembly VAPL01 (sample SAMN08290444, study PRJNA428436) | hydrothermal vent metagenome | isolation source: Deep-sea hydrothermal vent chimney 2 | place: Pacific Ocean: Juan De Fuca Ridge | depth 2182 m m | reverse complement strand
TTTATTATATTACTTTCTGATAAGGTCAATTTTAATACTAAAGTTATAAAACTACCAGTTACAATGATGGAATTGTTAATGTAAATATAGTTCCTTTACCGATTTTCGAATTTACTTCTATTTCTCCGTTTAGCTTGTCGGCTGTTTCCTTGACAATATACAACCCTAAGCCTGAGCCTTTGCTGCTCTCATCGGCTCGATAAAACATATCAAAGATCTTATCTAAATGTTCCATATCAATTCCTATTCCATTATCTGAAATAGCAACAGTCGCCTTTTTCTGATTAAATTTAATCTCAATATGGATAAACGGATTCTTCTTTTCAAAATCATGATACCTGTAAGCATTAGAAATCAGATTTTTTAATATCACGTTCAATCTCCTTCCATCAGTCAAGAAATGCCCTGTATCATGGTTTATTATCTTCGTCGTTATCTCTCCTTTGCTGTTTAAATATTTGAGTTCATTGAGTACTTCGTTAACTTCTTTCTCTATGTCAACTTCATGTGTTTGGAGTTGTACTCTTTGGTTTCTTGAATAGTCAATAATATCACCAATAAAGCCATCTAACTTCTTAATGCTCAAATTTATCATCTGCAAGCATTCGTCCTTTTCGCTAATTCCCGGTTCTAACCTTGCAATTTCAACCAGACCCAAAACAGACGCAAGTGGCGCTCTAAGATCATGAGAAGCACTGTAAACGAATCTATCTAACTCTTCATTAAGTTTGCGAAGTTCTGTATTGACCCGTTCAACATTATGGACTCTCCAAATTATTATACCCCATATTAATAGACCTAGGCATCCAGCTAATAAAAAATAAAATATGGTTGTCTCATAAAAATATGGTTTTACTTTAAAGCTTATGCTATCTCCAACTTCATTCCAAACGCCATCATTGTTTGACGCAATGACAGTAAATGTATATTTCCCCTTGGGCAAATTGGTATAAATTGCTTCTCGCTCAGGGCCTGCTTCAATCCAATTTTTGTCAACTCTGCTAAGTTTATATTTAAAGCGAATTTTTGAAGGGGCGACGTAACTTAGCGAGGTGAAATTAAATTCATACCGTAAAATCCCAGGCTCAATAACTAACTCATTTCCAGTGCTATAATCTAAGCTATTAAAATCTGTTTTGAAATCTGTAATATAAACCTGAGGTTCTTTATTATTTTCAGTTAAGTCATTTGGGTCTAATATGGCAACACCTCCCAATGTTGGTACATATAGTAATCCATCATTGCTGAGTGTCATACGGGTAGCTCCTGTACACTCTTGCGAAGCCATTCCATCATAGCGATCAAATAACCTTCCTGAAACCCAAGCAAGTTTGCCTGATATAAATTTTTCCAGGTCGGAAAGTTTAACCTGAATCAATCCATTATTTAATGAAAGCCATGCATTGTCATTTTCTATAACAATGTCAAAAATGGTTTCCGCATTCAAGTTATCATCTAAGCGAATCTTTTTAAACACCTCACCATCAAATTTATATATTCCTATGTTGGTCGCTATCCAAATATTATTGCTGTCTAAAATATGGAGGTTGAAAATTAATATCCCGGGTTTACCGTCTTCGATTGGATAATTAATTACTTCACCATTTTTTCTAATAACACTCAAGCCACCACTATGTGTTCCTACATAAATATCGCCATTACTATTTTCCTCAAGAGCCAAAATATAATTCGCCTCCAAGCTATTTGATGAATTAAAAACTTTCACCCTGTTTTCATTACTATATTTCACCACTCCACTTGACCTTGTTGCCATCCATATGGTCCCATCCATACCTTTTAAAACTCTCCTGATATCGTTAGTCGCTCCATATTTTGATAAATCAATTAATTCTTCCCTACCATTTTTCACTTTCAATAAACCACGATAACTTGCAACAAGCATCTCTCCATTTTTTGCAATATTGATATCTCTTATCCCGACATTATAAAAAGTATTTTTCAGATTGTAACGGTTTATTTTATCGCCATCAATGACATTTATCAATCCGTCGTCACAACCTACATATACTTTATTATCATGCTCAACAAGGATATTGACAAATTTGGAGCTAAGACCATCGTTTTTAGTAATGTTCTTAAATGCCCCATCTCTGAGCCGCACCAGACCTGCTTTTTTGGTAGAAAGCCAAAGGCTATTTTCATGATCAAAGCATAAAGAAGAAATCTGGCTTGAAGGCAACCCATCTGCTTCAGTAAATATATCAAAGCTGTTATCTAACAAATTTGCTTTATATAATCCCTGTTCTGAACCTACCCAAAAATTTTCATACTCATCAATATACATATCATTAATCTCCAACCCATCAAATAGTTGAAGCCGTTTATTTTCATCCTTGCCAAAACAAAAAATTCCATCCATTGTGCCGGCGTACATTTTTCCGTCAGGAGACAATAGCAGTTTATTTACAGTATTATGATTTAACCCATCAGCTAGTGTTATTTTTCTAATTTCATTGTCACTATAAATCAATATCCCATTTCCGTGGGTAGCAAACCAAATATCACCTGCTGCATCAACTTCTATATCCATTATATGAGCAACATTAAACTCTTCCAGATTAATATTAGTCAATACTGAGTCTTTTAATATATAAACTCCCGAACTATTAGTCCCAACCCAGATCACTCCATTTTTATCTTCAGCAATGCATCTCACAGACAATTTTTTATTATCAGCAATCGAGATCTGACTAAATTTATTATCTCTGTATTTAATTATTCCTGAACTCTGAGAAGCAAACCATAGATTACCTTTGCTATCTTCAAATGAACTATAAAATGCATTGGAGCTAAGGCTTGGCAAATTCCTTTTGTCAAACAACTTAAAGTTGAGCCCATCGAAACGAAGGATACCATTAAAGGTAGTAATCCAAATGAATTTGCTTGAAGATTGAGCTACAGAGGTGAGATTATTGGAAATCAATCCGTCTCTTCCAGTCCATTGATCCATGGAAAGAGAGTTCAATGGTTTATCAGGATCGATTCCTATCTTATTATCCTGAGGATAAGCAGAAAAAGAAAAGATGAAAACTAAGCAAAATGTATAATAAAAAATGCGAACTTTATTTGCGAAATGCATCCTATACTTCAAAGCTTAATTTGAAAAATGATTTTCTCAAAGCTAAAAAGATTTAGTTAAAAAATATGAAAATATCCGATAATATATTGTTTTGTAGTTATCATTATAAAATTTACAATTTATGTTAAATCACCAATATTCAATAGGCATAATTCTTGTGCTGATGATATGTGTTTCCTGCAATTCAAGACCTGATAAACAATCAACTCAAAAACCCAATATCATTCTCATCATGGCAGATGACCTTGGTTATGAGACCATAGGTGCGTATGGCAGTAAAATGTATCAAACTCCCAATCTCGATAATTTTGCGAAAGAAGGTATGATGTTCAGCCAATGCTACTCCATGCCATTGTGTACACCCTCCAGGGTACAATTGATGACAGGCAAGTATAATTTCAGAAACTACATTGGCTTTGGATTGCTGGATCCTAAGGAACGTACATTTGGACATTTGATGCAAGAAGCAGGATATAAAACCTGCGTGGTGGGAAAATGGCAATTGTTGGGAAATGAAAAACAACGCCAACTTGCTGACGGACGAATAGGATCGTGGCCCAGTGAAGCTGGTTTTGATGATTATTGTCTTTGGCAAATCGATGATCGCGGTTCACGATACAAGGATCCTACCTTGTCAATTTCTGGTGAAAAAAACAGGGTGTTTAAAGGAAGATATGGACCGGATGTATTTGTCGAGTACATCGAAAAATTCATTGAAAGCAATACTGAAAAACCCTTCTTTTTGTATTACCCCATGGTAATCACACACGATCCATTTGTGCCTACTCCAAACCATCCCGATTACATTGACGAAAAGTCCAATAAATTGAACGATCCAAAATATTTTGGGGCGATGGTCAATTATATGGATAGCATCGTTGGTAGAATAGTAAATAAATTGAATGAGCAAAATTTACGTGAAAATACACTTGTCCTTTTTATTGGTGATAATGGAACTGACAGGGATGTGACCTCCACGTTTTTAGGGAAACCTTTTAAAGGAAATAAGGGATATACCAATGATGCCGGAACACATGTGCCATTTATTGCAAATTGGCCAGGGAAAATCAAACCCGCTTCCATCAATGACAATCTCGTGGATTTTACAGATTTTTTACCTTCAATCATGGAAGCTGCAGGCGTGGATATTTCAAAGGAATTTATCACCGATGGATTGAGTTTTTATCCCCAACTGCTTGGAAAATCCAGCAAAACCAGAGACTGGGTTTTCTGTCATTACGATCCTCAATGGGGGAAGTTCACCCCAAGTCGGTTCGTACACAATAAAGATTGGAAACTTTATGAAGATGGGAAAATATTTAATATCAGTAAAGATCTGCAGGAATTGAGGCCAGTTGATGAAACGGCATTGACATCTGAACAACTACAAATTATTGATGAGTTTAAAGTCGTGCTTGCTAAAATGAAATTATAATGATATTAAAATATCATTTAAAGAGTGCATGTAATTGACAGATTTATTGTACAGACTTTAACTATTCAATACTTTACATCAATCAATTTGCTTTTGTCTAACTCGTATTGCACAGCCAATTCTTCCAATTTTGTCGGCATGGAATCTGCCAAATTGTGCATTTCAGTCAAGTCATTTTTCAGGTTATACAATTCCCATTCTTCTCCGTTGAGCTTAACAAGTTTCCAATATCCCCTTCTGTACATTCTAAATCTTTCAGTAAATCCGGATATAAAAAGCTCAGGCTCTTTACGCTTTTTACCTTTAAAAATAGGTAGTAGTGAATTTCCATGAAGTGGAATTGTCGCAAACCCATTTATGGAATCAGGATATTGTGCACCAATTATATCTAAAAAAGTTGGTACAATATCCACAACATGGCCAGGCTGGTCTGTAAAGGTATTTGGTTGAATTACTCTTGGCCAATTTGCTATAAATGGGGTATGACTCCCTCCTTCATGGCCACACTGTTTGAATTGCCGGAATGGTGTATTTCCCAGGTTTGCCCATGTACTTCGTAAACTCCAATAGGAATTGGCAGGGCCCGGCTGAACGTCCTTTATTTTATTTGAATAAAATGGGCACGATCCATTATCTACTAAAAACACGATCAGGGTATTTTCCAATTTCCCATTTTCCTGAAGCTTGTCGATAACTCGACCAATATTTTGATCCATCCGGTCAACGATAGCAGCAAAAACTGCCATCTCGAGATCAAGGGAGTCTTTCTGTGCCTCTGATAAACTTTCCCATGGATAATAATCTGTATAACCCGGCACGAAAGGCCCTCTGAATTTATTAAGATTTCCTTCAGGCAAACTTAGTTTTGTGTTCTGCGGGATCACTCCAAGTTTCTTCATTTTTTTAAATCGCTCGGCACGTAATTGATCCCAACCCTTTTTATATTTCCCCCTGTATTTCGCGATATCTTCCGGACGAGCTTGTAATGGATAATGCGCTGCATGATAGGGTAAATAGAGAAAAAATGGATCCTCTTTCGCAAAAGCTTCGTCCAACCAGTTCAATGCATAGTCAGTGATAAAATCCGTTTTGTACATGGGAGATTTTTCATATTTGATCTCATCTGCTTTTAGTTCCCGACCCTCCAGGTAAAATGGCCTTTCAAACTCTCCCGAAGGAGGACGAAAATATTCCGTTGTGGCCCAGAAATAGAACGAGCGATCAAAAACGTTTTCGGCCTTGCAATAATCCGGTACCCAACTGTCAAAATGTTCTTTGCCACTCATGATATTATAATACCCCGCCTGTTTAGTTAATTGTGCCAGGTGTACAGCTCCATTTCCACCTTTGTATAAACCTGTAAGCATTGAAGAACGCGTAGGATTACATTTTGCCATGTTGTAAAAGGTGGAAAATCTCAATCCCCCATTTGCCAACTTGTCGATGTTGGGCGTTTTGATTTCACCCCCATAACATCCGATATCAGAAAATCCAATATCATCTCCCATAATGAGAACTATATTTGGTCTATTGATATTTTCACTGGCCGGCACCTTACATCGAATAAGAACGATGCCAAAAAATAGAAGGTAAAGACTGTAGATAATTTTATTAAACATGGAATCCATATCTATATATTTTATTTTCAGTTTCAGAGAATAAATGAATAGTTAAAATATTTGAATATAAATACAAAAATTAACTTTTAGTATGAAGTTAATGTCTTGGAGCGTTGATGTTTGAAGTTTTCACATCTTATCACATCTTAGCTATCATGACATCCTACATCCATGAAGGTGAGATCATCAGCCATAATAAAAATAATATTGGGTATTTAATAAATGTTTATTTCTTGAATGGATATTTTGTTCAAAATACCCAGATGGATAAATAACAATATTTAGGTGGTAGTATTTATTGATATGGGTTAATAGGTATGTGTTAAAATGAAAAATTACTAACACATGACGCCTTCACTATTTTAGTCTTTTTTTATTTTTGAATTTATCTTTTTCTAAATCAAGTTGACTCTTAAATATCTTCATTTTATGGATTTCTTCGTTATCAATATTTTTGATTAAATAGGTAACTGTAGGGTCTTCTATTGTAGTATCAAACTCCAATGTTCCAAACGAGCATTTTTTATTGTAACCAAAAATGCTTCCATCCATGAGATCATGCGTATGGACATTTGTGAGTCTCGAACTCATCAGATCAAATGTTGTATAGCCCTCTGGGAGTTCAATTTTCCATGCATCTGATCGGTGTCTGTCAGCCGAAATAAATAACACTCCTTCAATATAGTTTTCGGTAATAAAAGTAAATATTTCATTGCGCTCTTTGGGAAAGCCATCCCAGGTATCATCACTACCAGGTTTGGTGCCACTGGCCCAGGGAACTGAAGATGCGATAACCTTGAATGTGGCGGTTGATGATCTTAACCTTTCCTTCAGCCAGTCTTTTTGAAATTTTCCCAGCATGGAAGGATCATTAACTTTCTCTGGATTTTCACGATAGTACCGGCAATCCAACATAATGAAATCTATATCTCCAATCGAAAAGTCAAACCAGCAACCAGGATGTTCATTCCCACCTCCATAATACGGATTGGGCCATTGGTTTTTAAATAAATTCCATACTGGTCTCTTCCATGTGGGTGTTTCAATTTCGGGACCCCCTTCCCCATCATTGACCGTAAAGTCATGATCATCCCAAATGGCATATATTGGCACATTTGATGTGAATCGCCTGAACTCCGTTCTGCTCTGCCTTCGGTAATAACAATATCGTTGTGCATCCGGCACTTTAGGGTAATCTACATAGACATTATCACCAAGCAATAAAAAAGCATCAAATGATTGGGTGGTCAGGGTATCCCACATTCGTTCGAACCATGGTGTATAGCCGGCACCTCCTCCAAAGCCTATTTTCAATTTAACTTGGTTACCATTATAAATGGGCGTAGCAAATGACCCATTTTCGAATAACGCACTACCGTCAACAAGAATATTATAATGATAGTTTGATGAAGGCTTAAGTCCATCTACCTGAATAACACATGTGTAGTCATGTGAGCTCATGGTAATTCCATTATATTTTTTGCTAATATCTTTGCCATCTTCGGTAACGACGACAGTTACATTTGTCTCCTGATCTGTTCTAAGCCATATTTTGGCACTCGTTGGCCTCACATCGCCCAACATTGGGCCATGAACAAGTTTCACATATCGGCCTTGTGCGTATTCCTTAAAGGCACTGCTTTCTAATAAGTTTTTAAGCAGCTCTTTCGGCCCTGCAATAAATCTTTCTAAAGGCATGCCAGATTCAAGTGCTTTTTTTACATGATCCATAGATTTGGAAATATCGTTTTTTACCGCATATGCCACAGCCATACAATAATGAGATTCAGCATCACTGGGGAAATCAGATAAAATATTTTTCAAATTCTCAATTGCTTCATCAGGGTTGCCTTGAGCAATTGCAGCAATTGCGTTTGTTGGTAATTTCTTGTAAGATACATCCTGAGGATAGGTATTCTGTGCATATCCAAATAGATCAACATGCGTGAGTATAAATAATATACCAACTTCTTTCCAGATAGATTTTACTAATGGTTTCATAAATTAATCTTTTAAAGAATTCTTTAATCTGGGCAATAATAGGATCACTGGCTTTTATTGACAAATTGATTAGTATGGATTCGTATTCTTTTCTTTTAGATATGAATTCTGGATTTTCATATAAATTAGTTATAGAAATACTTCTATTTCTATAACTGTATTATTTTTTAGCATTAGAGAAAGAGTTTCATACCATCAAGGAATTCCATTCATTATGGTAAAGCTTTAACGATCCATCTCTTTCAGCATTACCGGTCTGTTTTCTTTCACCGACTTTTGAGCCGCCAATGCAATTCTCATGGCTTCAAATCCATCTTCTCCTGAAACAGGTATATCCTCTCGATTTTGTATCGAATTGAAAAATGCAGACATTTCATTCAGGTAAGAAGCAGTATATCTTTCTAAAAAGAAATTGAGAGGTAAAGAACCATGAATCCCTTCTGCCCCGAAATACTGATGGTTGTCAGGGAAATTATTGTCTGCTTTCACCATCCCCTTGGAGCCAAATACTTCTATTCGCTGGTCATAACCGTAAACTGCCTTCCTGCTGTTGTCAATATTTGCCATTGTTCCATCGGCGAATTTAAGGGTGGTAAGTGCGGTATCAATATCTCCTGCATCGCCAATGGATTTATCAACCAATACTGCGCCATTTGAATAAACTTCAACAACTTCTTTGCCTGTGATGTAACGTGCCATATCAAAATCATGGATGGCCATATCCATAAACAATCCACCGGATACTTTAATGTATGATATTGGTGGAGGCCCGGGATCGCGGCTGGTGATTTTTAATATTTGAGGATCACCAATTTTGCCGGAATCCACCATGCTTTTTATTTTAAGAAAGTTAGGATCAAATCTTCTGTTGAACCCCAGCATAAGTTTCACTCCCGATTTATTAACAATATCCAATGTTTTCTCTACCTGTTTCAGCGAAAGGTCAAGAGGTTTCTCACAAAATATATGTTTGCCGGATTGAGCCGCCTGTTCAACAAAATTGGCGTGTGTGTCAGTAGGAGAGCAAATGATGACTGCATCAATTTCAGGGTTTTTGATGATATCATTATAATCGTTGGAGAAATTAAGGTTTTTATCCAGAACGTATTTTTTGGCTTTTTCAGATGGATCAGCAACAAGGATGATTTCAATATTCGGGAAATGCATAAGTACATTTTCTAAATGTATCTTCCCTATGCGACCCACACCTGCAACACCAATTTTCAATGTTTTCATTTGCTTATTTATAAAAAGTAATCAATAATGAAATTGGATTATTTCCACCTGCCATAAAACATTTTTTTTACAACCCCAAAGATTTTATGTAATCCCGGTTATGCTGAGCACAATCTTTTGGAGCACCCATCCCTGGCAGTACATCTTGTTCTACCACAATCCAACCATTGTAATTCCTTTGTTTTAATTCTTTGGTGATTTTATGAAAATCCACATTTCCATTCCCCAACTCACAGAATACACCCTTGCTGACAGATTCGAAATAATCCAGCTGGTTTTTTCTTGAATCTTCCCCAACTTTCGGGTCATAATCTTTGAAGTGGATGTGCCAGATTCTGTCGTAATATTTTTTTAATACGGCAACCGGATCGCCACCGCCAAAGGCCAGATGGCCCATATCCAGACAAAGCCCAAGCAATTCAGGGTTGGTGAGCTCCATCAATTTATTAAGCTCAGCGGCAGTCTCCACATAACCGGCACAGTGATGATGAAAAACAGTTCTCATTCCAAATTGCTCTTTGACTGCCAAAGCTACTTTTTCAGCTCCTTCGGCAAAAAATTTCCATGTCTCATTGTCCAGACCCAACTTGCTGGTGATCCTTCCCGCATTTTTTGTTCTTTCAGATACCGTTCCATTATCGTCTGCCAATACGATAAATGCATTTTTATATCCTGCGGAGAACATCAGTTTTGCAACTTTCAACGCTTTTTTAACACCATCTTCATGTGTGTGTGTTTTAGATAATGCCACAGGAACAAAAGCTCCTAGAAGCTCAAGTTTTCTGCCGGCCAGTTCACTGGATAATTTTACTGGATTTGTAGGCATAAATCCCCAATCGCCTAATTCTGTACCGGCATAACCTGTATCCTGCATTTCATTTAAAACCAGCTCAAAGCCAACAGCTTTTCCTTCCAGATCAAACTCCAGTGCGCCCCAGGAACATGGTGCATTTGCAATTTGTATTTTAGGTGTTTTCATATCTTAACTTTTTTTTTAAAACAACCTGTCTGTCGAAATAGGTGGGTTTACAGTCGATAAATTATAATGCTCAAGAAATTCTCAATAATGATCTAAACCATAGGCTGCTAGAATTTTCTTGACCATTCCTTTGGCCACCTTTCAACAACTACTTTTGTTTGCGTAAAAAATTCAACAGCATGTCTTCCTTGTCCGTGCAAATCTCCGAAAAAGCTATCCTTCCAACCGCTAAAAGGAAATTGAGCCATAGGCGCTGCAACACCGATATTTATGCCAATATTACCGGCATTTGCCAAACTCCTGAATTTTCGGGCATTGGCACCACTACTGGTAAAAATACACGCCATATTGCCATAGGCTCCATTGTTGACAAATTGCAAAGCATCGTCAATAGTGTTCAGCTGAATTAAACTCATCACCGGTCCGAATATTTCTGTTTTCAAAAATTCTCCTTGCAGAGGTAGATTTTCTATGATGGTTGGCCGAATAAAATTTCCCTTTTCAAAACCAGATATGTTTGCATTTCTACCATCTAGTAAAAGTTTTCCTCCCGCATTCAACCCCTGGTCAATCAATCCTGAAATTCGCTCTTTACTTTCCTTTGAGATCACAGGACCCATTTCTATACTTTCGTCCATACCATTCCCGGTAGTTCTCTTTTTCGCAGATTCATAAAGAGACTCTTTTAAGGATCCTTTACTATCTCCTACTGTAATGATGTTGGATGCTGCGAGACAACGCTGTCCGGCACAGCCAAATGTGCTGTCTATAATAATCTGGGTTGACATTTCTATATCCGCATCCGGCAAAATAACAATGGGGTTTTTAGCACCTCCTTGTGCCTGAACACGTTTGCCATTGGCTGTACCCCTGGAATAAATGTACCTGGCTACATTGGTAGATCCAACAAAACTAATGGCTTTGATTTTCGGATGATCAAGAATGGCGTCAACAGTGTCTTTTCCTCCATGCACAAGACTAACTACGCCTTTTGGCAAATCAATTTGATCAATAAGCCCGAATACTTTGTCCATTGTCAGGGGGACCTTTTCCGATGGTTTTATCATAAAGGTGTTACCTGCAGCAATGGCATAGGGCAGAAACCAAAAAGGGATCATTCCCGGAAAATTGAAAGGAGCAATACATGCGCAAACACCCAATGGCTGCCTAATCATAAATTCATCAATGCCGCCGGCGATATTTTCAGAAAATTCACTTTGCATCATGACAGGCATACCACATGCAACTTCTACATTTTCAATAGCACGTTGTAACTCTCCCCTGGACTCGGCCAAAGTTTTACCACACTCCTTGGTAATAGTTTTAGCAAGATCTTCAAGATTTTCCTCCAACAAATATTTTAGCTTATAAAGAGGTTGAACGCGTTGCATTACAGGTACCTGGATCCATGATTTAAAAGCCTTTTCTGCTGCCTCAGCAGCCAATCCAAGATCTTTGGCAGTACCAGGTCCGGAGGGAACTTTTGCCACCACTTCCTGAGTTGCAGGGTTGATGGCATCTATTGATTTTCGCTCACTACTGTTTGTCCAGGAGCCGTTAATATAATTTTTCAGTATGTCCATTTTATAAAATTTATTGTTCTGTTTTTATTAAATATTTTTGTCAAGGGTTTTGGTTCACCACCTATAGAAGGCAAGTTTAATTTTCTACCATATAGCACTATTTATAGCTCACATATTATTTCATTCTATCATTGTCTCATTTTAGCATTTACTACACCTGACTCAATAAGATATAAATAACGATTGTTACAACCACCAGAATTGCAGACATTAACTTAGCATACTTCCACTCCGATAGCTCTATTACATTCATACTTTTCATTGATATGTCCTTTGTTACCGGATAATACTTTGACACACCGAACATGACAGCTACATTTAACAGAAACTCAATCCCCCAGATGTGCACAAAATGAATATTGACATCTAATATGAAAGTTGAAGTAGTGTAAAATGTCAACCCAACAAACAAGGCCGCTTTTGCCCCGATTGCCGAGATAGTTTTAGTGAAAAATCCGGCCAGCATGATGGAAGCAATCGGTATGAAAAATATACCATTCAATTGTTGCAATAGCTGATAAAGTCCTTCCGGAGCATTGGCAACAAATGGGGCTGAAATTATTGCAGTGATAGCCAGTATAGTTGATGTGGCCTTTCCGATTCTAACAAGTGATTTGTCAGAAACCGAAGCGTTGATGTGTCGTTTGTAAACATCCACACTGAATATGGTTGCTGCACTGTTTAAAACACTATTGAAAGTACTGAGCACAGCTCCCATAATGACGGCGGCGAAAAAACCAATAAAACTCAGGGGTAAAACTTTTTTCACCAATACCGGATAAATCATGTCTTGATTTTCATACATAGAATCACCGTAATAATAGAAGCCAATGACCCCGGGAAGCACAATAATGATCGGAACAAGTATTTTTAATGCTCCGGTATAAAGTAGGCCTTTCTGAGCTTCAACAAGGTTTTTAGCTCCAAGGGCACGTTGAATGATTGTTTGATTCATACCCCAGAAATACAACTGGTTTATTATTAATCCTGTAAAAAGAACGCTGAATGGTAGCACAGAATCTTTGTCGCCAATTACATTGAACTTTTCGGGAGCGTGATCAAAAACCTTTGAAATCCCAGTGATCAGGTTGCCATCACCGATGCTTACCAAAGCCAGAATTGGCACCAAAAGACCACCTATCAATAAACCATAACCATTGATTGTATCTGACAAGGCCACAGCTTTTAAACCTCCAAAAATGGCATAGATTGAACCAATACTACCAATGGCAATTATGGTAAACCATAGCCCTTCTGATTTGCTGACGCCTAAAACTTCAGAGACATTGAATAGACTTTCCAAATTAATAGCTCCGGTATATAAAACAATTGGCAAAAGCGTGACCACAAACGACACGACTAAAAATAAAGCAACAATAGTTCTTGTTGCACCATCAAAGCGACTTTCCAGATATTGGGGAATGGTTGTCAGCCCCATCTTCAAATACTTTGGTACAAAATAAAGTGCTGCTGCAATCAGGGCCAAAGCTGATGTGACTTCCCATGCAATGATAATGAAACCATTTTTATAGGATGAGCCATTCATCCCAATAAGGTGCTCAGTAGAGATATTTGTCAACAGCATCGACCCTGCAATCACAACTCCTGTCAGACTTCTGCCTCCAAGAAAATAACCATCCTGAGAGTTGAGTTTCTCATTCCTCAATTTGTACCAAACATAAGCTGCGACAAATCCTGTGAAAGCAATAAATGAGATATATGTGGTCATACTTATTGGTTTAAATTAATAGAAACCAGGACATGGTAAATAGAGACTAACACCAGGCACTTACAAATAATATTGTTGCTTCTTCTTGTTTTTTATATATGTTTCGTGGGCCTTATTTACAGCCTCGATTTCAGATATTTCTGAAACAGGCACATCCCACCAGGCCCATCCGTACCCCGCTATCTTTCTTTCCGGTACTGTTTCGATGTAAATAACCGTTGTTTTCTCATTGGATTTTGCAGTTTTTAATGCTACCCTAAATGAATTTATGTCTGTTGCGGAAATCACTTCAGCACCTAAACTCGCAGCATTAGCTGCCAAATCCACTGGAAGATCTTCGCCATCCAGTTGCCCTGATTTTTCATTGCGAAATTTGTATTCAGTGCCAAATCCTTCTTGTCCTATGGATTTGGAAAGCCCTCCGATACTTCCGAACCCCTTATTATTAATGAGGATAATTATAAGTTTATATCTCTCCTGTACAGATGTGACAATTTCTGAGGACATCATCAAATATCCTCCATCCCCTATCATAACATAAACCTCACGATCGGGACAAGCCATCTTGGCACCGAGCCCACCAGCAATTTCATAGCCCATGCAAGAGTAGCCATATTCATGATGAAATCCTTTTGGATTGCGTGTTCTCCATAATTTATGTAAATCTCCCGGTAAGCTGCCTGATGCATTCAGCAACACATCTTCCGGTTCTACAAAATTGTTCAACGCCCCAACAACCTCAGACTGGCTGGGCAATCCATCTCCTTCTATGGGTTTGTAGGCATATTCCACCTTTTCGTCCCATGACTTATTGAAAGATTTCACCTTTTCTTCATATTCATTTTCGACATGATAATCTTTCAAAGCCGCTGCCAACTCTTCCAGTATCACTTTTGCATCACCCGTCAAGGCGAGACCTGAGTGTTTGTGTGCGTCAAATTCAGTTACATTAATATTGATAAACTGTACATGCTCATGCTGAAATGCCGTCTTCGATGCAGTAGTAAAATCGCTATATCTAGTGCCAATACCGATGACAACATCTGCTCTTTCACTGATATAATTTGCACCTTCTGTTCCTGTAGCACCGGTTCCGCCAAGGTTATGTGGATCATCGAATGGCAATGCGCCTTTTCCCGCAAATGTCTCTCCTACCGGAATGCCGGTCTGGCTTACAAAAGCCTGAAGGGCATCGGTTGCCTCGCTGTAAATGGTCCCTCCCCCAGAAATAATCATGGGCTTTTTGGCCTTTTTTATAATTTCCACAGCTTTAAAAAGCGCATTTCTATCTGGTCTGGTCCGAGAAATATGCCATATTCTTTTCTCAAATAATTCCTCCGGAAAATCAAATGCTTCAGGTTGAACATCCTGCGGAAGTGCCAGTGTGACGGTACCGGTTTCTGCAGGAGAAGTAAGTACACGCATCGCTGCTGGCAGGGTGGTGATCAGTTGCTCTGCACGGTTAATTCTGTCCCAATATTTAGAGATGGGTTTAAAGCAGTCATTGACAGAAATATCCTGGGAATACGAGGTTTCTAATTGCTGCAAAACAGGATCTACATTTCGTTTGGCAAAAATATCCCCGGGGAGCAACAATACTGGTATTCTATTAATAGTTGCGCCAGCAGCAGCAGTCAACATATTTGTGGCTCCAGGTCCAATAGATGATGTACAAGCAAAAGTTGACATCCTGTTTTTCATCTTTGCGTATGCAGCCGCAGCATGTACCATGGCTTGTTCGTTTCTGAATTGGTAATATTTAAAGTTGGGATCCTGAAAAAGCGCTTGACCAATACCTGCAATATTTCCATGACCAAATATGCCAATGCAACCAGCGAATAGTTCATGCTCAATGCCGTCTCTTTCTGTGTATTGCTTTTGCAAAAATGTAATCAATGCCTGGGCTACTGTGAGTCTGCGTGTTTTCATGTGTATTTCTGTTATCGTTTTCTTTTATTTATTGATGTCAGCCAAAGGTCAAAAGCTATAAATGGTTAAAACCCTCCATGTTCCTCAATGAATTTCAGCGACTCTTCAAGGTAGGGCATGAAGTTAGCGCATCCGGATTTGAGCACCACCTGGGCGCCACTCGCATTTCCCATCCTACACGATTTATACATATCCCAACCTTTTAAATAACCATAAATAAATCCGCTCGCAAAAGCATCTCCCGCTCCAAGAATATTAAATATTTTTACTGGAAAACCTGGGACATCCTGTTTTTTACCTTTGGCATCATAAATGGTGACCCCTTCTGACCCTCTCTTCACAAGAAGATATTCAACGCCCAGAGATAGTATTTTTTCTATTGATTTATTGATATCCCCTTTAATCTCCGGTGCAGATATTTGCTGGTGTTTTATAGAAACCTGTGCAGCGTCGCTCAAGGTTGCCGCTAATATTTCCTCCTCCGTACCCAGGGCTATTTTTACTCTTGGGAGTAAAGCTCTTGTAGTTATTCCAAACGCTCGCAAGTCATGCCACTGATCGGCACGAAAATCAAGATCAAGTACTACGGGTATATCATTTTCAACTGCAATTTCCGCTGCGAAAAATGCAGAGCTTCTCGTCGGTTCTATATTCAGGGCGGTACCGGAAATCTCCAATAACCCACATTGCGCTACTTCGGCAGCTAATACATCATCGATAGTTATCTGGCTGTCAGCACAGTTATCGCGGTAATAAACCAACGGAAAGCGGTCAGGAGGTTCAATCCCCAATACTACTGCGCTACTTCGCGCCCCCCGGATTCGTGGAATAAAAGAGGTTTCTACCTTTTCTTTTTTTAGAAAATCAATGATAAAATCACCTACTTTGTCCTCACCGACTCCGGTTAGCAATGCCGGTTTCAAGCCAAGCCTGCTGCAACCCACGGCAATATTTAATGGTGATCCTCCAACAAAAGCGTCAAATCCTTTGATATCGACAAAGTCAGCGCCGATATTTTGAGAATAGAGATCAATCGAAGATCTTCCATAAGTGATCAGGTCGTATTTTTTATTTTTCATGTTTATTGCATTAGTATTTTTTCCCGTAGAGCAACATTCAGTTCCGTCGAAATATTCTAATAAGACTTTATCATTTAATCAATAATTCTGAAATAAACTTCTGAACCTTTAAACCTCCCCATTATTCATTTCTGTAGTCACCATTGGTATTCTGGGGTCTCTCGACTTCCATGAATCAAATATCCATTCGTGATTTGGGTCAGGGGTATTGGCCAGCGACTGATCACTTCCTGTTAGAAAATTGAGATAATACACATTAAATCCATGGCCTGCCACTACAGGGTGATATCCTTTTGGCACCATCACTACATCATTGTTTCTGGCTACTGCAATTTCGTCCAGGCTCCGGTCGTCATTATAAACCTGCTGGATGGCGAAACCTGCTGGCTTGTCAATTTTATAAAAGTAGGTCTCTTCCAGTCTTGCTTCCAGGACATTCCCATTTTCACCCAGTTTTCTTTCATCATGTTTATGAGCGGGATAAGAACTCCAGTTGCCCGAAGGTGTATAAACTTCTACAGACACCAATCGGTGGCATGGGAAACCAGGTTGTATCAATGAATTGATCTGTCTCGTGGCATTGTCACCACCGCGAATTTCAAGAGCAGCTTCAACCGGAGTTTTAAAAACCGGGTCAAAGTCCTCATCTGTTTCACACCATCCGTAAGCGATGTCTAGTAATTCACTTTCTGCCTTCAATTCAAATGAAGTATGTCGGGGCAGGTACATTGTGTGTGCAATCCCTGAAAAAACATCCTTTCTTCCATTCACTGTTTTCCAGTTCCCTTTATTGGATTTTAGACTATAGTTACCTCCAAGTAGAATGATGCCGTATTCGTTATCACCCGTTTCTCCCTTCCAAACCTCACCCTTTTTCATAAGTCTGGCCTGAAAATTAAGGTATTGCCAATCGGCCTCCTTTTGGGCAATGTTTTGATAAATTCCTGTTTTGGCGATTGGTTTTACTAGTAAAGGGTATTTATTATCTATGTTCATGTCAATTAATTATATTTAAATAAATCCGCTTTTCCAGTTGACCCAAGCAAGTCAAATTTTGCTATCATAAACTGCTCAAGGTCTTCCATATATGTTTTTCCCGGAACAATAGGATCAAATAATTCCGGTGTATCTCTGAAAAACTCTCGCTGCACCCTTGTCCAGATCAGGCGTGCGTCTGTGGCAATATTTACCTTGCACACACCATAGTTAATGGCTTTTTTTAATTCTTTACTACCTACTCCTTTTGCAGAAATTCCCAGCTTACCTCCGGAATTATTAATTCTTTGAATTTCATTGATATTCACTTCCGAACCTCCATGAAGCACGAGAGGAAATCCTGGTAATTTTATTTGAATTTTTTTTAATATATCAAATTGTAATCCGACTTCGCCAGAAAACTTATATGCGCCATGGCTTGTTCCCACAGCTATGGCCAGACTATCGCATCCTGTTTGTTGCACAAATGCATCAACTTCATCGGGTTTTGTATAAAGTGCATTTTTTTCATCAACTGACAGATCGTCCTCAACACCACTCAAAACACCCAATTCTGCTTCTACAGCTACATCTTTTTTATGAGCTTCTTCTACTATTGCTTTAGTTCTATATACATTATCTGAAAAGGAGTCATGAGACGCATCTATCATTACGGAGGTGAAATCTCCAGATGAGATGGCGTCAAGTACATGTTGTTCATTGCCGTGGTCAATGTGAGTTGCAAATATTGCTTTAGGGTAAATCTTTGAGGCTGCTTTGATTATACCCATCAACATTTCACTATGTGCATAATTCCTAGCAACAGGAGTCATCTGCACAATAAACGGACTTGAAGATTTTTCACCGGCACTAAACAATGCATGAATCTGTTCCATTGACCAGACGTTCAAGGCACCTATGGCAAATTTTCCATAGCATTTTTTAAACATGGTGGTTGTAGAAGTAAGCATAAAACCCAGATATTCTAAGGATTATATAATTATCATTAGAATAGAAAATTATGAAATTTTATCAGGATAATGAAATATATTTTATGCAAACCTTTGCATGGATAAATGCTATTGACTAGTAAGTTTTTCTATGAAGAGAGTTTTGACGGTTGAAAGCTAAGTGTAATGAACTATAGTCTGAAAGCTGAAAGCAAAAATCAGTGCGCGAGAATTTTAGCTATTAGGTGATAATTTGAAGGCTATGGGCCGAGGGATTTATATTTAAACCAAGAGTTTCCTGGATGATTCTCTGACAATCAATTCAGGTTTCAACATTTCATGCCTGGTCTTTTCATACCCTTCTCCATTTAACTTATTAAGTAGAATTCTGGCAGAAAGCAGCCCCATATCATATACCGGTTGCCAGACGGATGTGAGTGGCGGAATAAAATATGAAGAATGCGGTTCATCATCAAAACCCACAACAGAAATTTGATCTGGAATTTGGATTCCAGCCTCTTTGATTACATACATAACTCCAATGGCTATACCATCATTTATTGCAAACACAGCGTCAGGAGGTTCCGATAATTTTAATATAGTTTTTGCTGCTTGAACTCCATAATCGGGAGTGAATCCTCTTACTTTAATGATAAGGTGATCCTCTTTTGGAATATTGTATTTTTTCAATACATCAAGATATCCTTGCAGCCTGTGTTTAGAAATTGACAATTTCGATGGTCCGGTAATATGGGCTATTCTCCTGCAACCAGTTTTAACTAAATATTCCACGGCCTGAAAAGCCCCATCATAATCATCAACTAATACCTTGTCTGCCTTGAACCCTGTACAATCCCTATCAAAAATCACTAGAGGAGTTCCACTTTCTATCAATTTGTTAAAGTGATGCGCATTATGAGTTTTAGATGTGGGAGATACTAAAAATCCGTCTACCCGAACTTTTGATAAGGCCTCTAAAATTTCCTTTTCTTTTTCAAAAGATTCTTCAGATTGACTTATAATTAACCGATATCCTAGGTCACCAATTAGATCCTGAATGCCATTAATCACACTTGAGAAAAAATAACCGGTTATCTCAGGAACAATTATTCCGATTGTGTTGGTTTTTTTATTCAATAAACTCAACGCCAACATATTGGGTTGGTAGTGCAATTTTTCAGCCAGCTTAATGACCTGTGTTTTTGTATTTTCACTAATGGCCGGATGATTATGAAGTGCACGGGAAACAGTAGAAATTGATATATTCAATTTTTTTGCTATATCAGATAATGTCGCCGGATATTTTATCATTTCCTTTTTTCGATGAAATTAAATGTATGAAATGAAAAATTAACTTTTGCAATATTCGATTTGAAATTTTGCTACATTTGAGAAATTCCTATTGTTTTATTTCAATTATTCCATCTTTATTGAAAGAGGAAATATAAATGGATAATAATTATTTAAACCATATTCTACAAAGGATTGCCATTCATGATGATCAAAAAGCTTTTTCAGAGTTTTTTGATCATTATCATTCAAAATTAATCAAATTTGCCCTTTTGTATGTTCCCAATTATGTTCAAGCAGAAGAAATCGTATCAGAAGTACTAATAAATTTATTGAAAAAAAGAAAGACTCTTCATAAAATAGAAAAATTTGAAGGTTATCTTTTTACAATGATTAAAAACCAATCACTCAATTATATAAAACAAAATAAGAAAAATCTCAGTCATTTATCTATAGAAAACTCGGAAGATTTTTTTTCTACTGAAAGGATAGATCCATACGAAAAATATCTTGAATTAGAATTAAGAGATCTGCTCAATAAAACTATTGAGAAATTGCCACCAAAACGTCAGATGGTTTTCAAATTAATAAAGGATGAGGGGATGTCTCAAAAAGAAGTAGCTGAATTGATGGACATTTCTGTACGTACAGTAGAAGTCCATTTGAAATTGGCTGTTAAGGATGTTCGCAAAATTATCAAAGACTATTTCGTAGAAAGTCAAAAAGAAAAGCCTTTGATCAGTAGAAGAGATTTAAACAGTGGCCTGATCACATTATTGTTTTTTTAAAAAAAACTCACCCCTCAATTACGGGATTTCAAAATAGCTGTTGTTTTTATATCAAACGTCAGATATTCAAATGAATTCCAAAACGGATATAGATCAAATTATTTCAAATTTTTTAAGCGGTAGTTTAACAGATTTTGAGAAGCAAAAGCTGAAAGAGTGGGAAGGTGAGTCCACTCAAAATGCATATCAGTTGGAAAAACTAACCAATCTATGGAATGAAAGATCCATCGAACGAAAAACCATTAACTCGTCTGATCTAAAAAGAAAAATCTGGAGCCGTGGAGTTGAACAAGATTTGAGGTATTACAAAACTAATAAACAGACTTTTATCTATTCAATAGTTTTTAGAAGAATCGCTGCGGTATTCATCATATTTTCAATACTGGGTATTCTTTATTTGATGAGGAATAATTTCACTCACAGTGAATTGAAGATGACCGATCATGAGTATATAGAGAAATTAAATCCTTCAGGTCAAAAATCCAAAATATTTTTATCCGATGGTTCTGTAGTCTGGTTAAATGCCAATAGTTCAATTTCCTATATTAAACATTTTACAGATTCTGCCAGAATAGTCAAGCTAGAAGGCGAAGCCTTTTTTGATATTGCAAAAGACAGTCTAAATCCATTTATTGTTAGAGCAAATGGGATTTCTATAGAGGTACTAGGTACACAATTTAATGTGAATTCAAGAAAAGCTGATAAGGAAGTTGTTGTGGCATTAGTAGAGGGTATTGTTAAAGTTTTTGCTGATAATAATAATGATGTTGGTAATGCGAAAATGATTTATCCAGGAGAAGGTGTAGTTATTAGCAATCAACATGACCGGATTGATAGCTTTACATTTGATATTTCCGGCAACAATAATCCTTATTCAAGCTGGAAAGATGGAATTCTGGTATTTAATGGAGAAAGCTATAATGAATTCATAGCAAAAATAAAATTGTGGTATGGAATTGAAGTGCATGCTAAAGGTATTCCTCCAGAAGACTGGGATATAAGAGGTAGTTTCCCAAACGAATCTCTGGATAATATCATGAAAGCGATCAGTTATAATAAAGACTTTACGTACAAAATAGACAGAAAAAAATTATTGTTAAACTTTAAATAATAAAATATGAGAAAAACACCATCGTAAAAAAATACCGCAACAAGGTCCGAATTTGAAGCGGTATTGCAATTAAAATTATTAAAATAAAAACCAAAATTATGAAAAAATTAATACTAAAGCTATTATATATGAGTAGCCTATATTCCGTCATAGGATTAATTAGCCAAGTGCTTTGGATAAGCCTTGCAAGTGCAATCAGTTCAGAAGCCCAGCAAATTAAAAGTGTAAAAGAGGTTGTTGTGAAAATCAATTCATCAAGTTCGTTGCTGATTGATATATTTAGTGAGATTGAAAATAAAACTGATTTTAAGTTTGTTTATGATAAAGACGACAAATATCTATACAAACATATTGATATTTCTCCGAATAAATTAACAGTTGAGAATCATCTCCTACAAATTTCTAAGCAGACTAATCTTGGCTTCAGACAAGTCAATAATAGTATTAGTGTAAAGCAACTCAATAAAAATCAGCCAAAGGAAATTGAGATAATTATTCAGGGCAGAACGATTACCGGAAAAGTAACTTCCGATGAAGATCCCAATGGGTTGCCTGGGGTAAATGTGATCTTAAAAGAATCCTCCACTGGTTCTGTCACAGATATCGAAGGAAATTTTACGCTTGTAGTTCCAGATGAAAATGCAGTGCTAGTTTTTAGTTCTGTTGGGTACTTGCAGCAAGAAGTAACAGTTGGCAATAAAAGTATTGTCGACTTGAAACTTTCTGTAGATGTCACCACCTTAGGTGAAATTGTTGTTGTAGGATATGGCACACAGCAAAAGAAGGATGTCACAGGTGCGGTTGGCACAGTGAAAAGTGAAAATTTCAATAAAGGGATCGTTAATTCTCCAGGACAATTGCTGCAAGGTAAAGTTTCCGGGGTTCAGGTAACCTCATCAAGTGGCGCACCGGGTAGTGGCCAACGGATAATCATTCGAGGTCAAGGAAGTATAAGGCAAGGTAACGGTCCTTTATTTGTTGTGGATGGATTTCCTCTGGGACAAGCTGGAGCTGGTTCAGGACAGAGCCCTATGAACTTTATCAACCCTGAGGATATCGAATCAATCGATGTATTAAAAGATGCATCCGCAACGGCTATTTATGGTGCAAGAGGCGCAAACGGCGTTGTAATTATTACCACAAAAAAGGGGCAATCAGGCGTTTCAAAAGTAACCGTCTCATCAAATATTGGTGTCTCTAACATGATAAATGAAATTCCTGTTTTTTCTGCCGATGAATTCCGCAAACAAGTTGTTGCAATTGGGGGATTATTGGAAGACAGGGGTGGAAATACCAACTGGCAGGAAGAGTTAACCCGTACCGCAATTACTCAAGACCATAACCTGACATTACAAGGAGGTAGTGAAAATTTTAATTACCGTGCCTCTCTAGGGTATTTAGATCAAGAAGGGATCGTAATTAATACTGGCATTAAAAGATACAGTGGAAGAGTCAATGCCACTCAAAAGTTAATGAACGGACGATTAAATATTGATTTTATTTTAAATACAAGTATCCAGTTTGGTGAAAACGCAAAACAGAGAACATTGGTTTCTCAAATGTTGGACTTCAATCCAACGTATGCAGCACGTGATGCCAATGGGGATCCTACCAATTTCCCCGATCTTATGAATCCGCTTATGGGTGCCGAACTATACAAGGACTTTGCGGAACTGAGACGAACAATAATAAACATTGCACCTTCCTTTGAAATAATTGAGGGTCTGGTGTATAAATTGAATTTTGGCTATGATAACAATTCTACTGAAACGGATAATCAGAGTATGCCAAATGCAGATCCCTTTGAGGAAGGAAGATTACAGCAAAGTTACTTTAATGGTACCAATACCCTGATAGAAAATTATTTAACATATGATTTTGACATTAAAGATGTGCATAGAATAACTGTTCTGGCAGGACACTCATATCAGGAAACATTTGCTAGATGGAGAAGTTGGAGCATTGACAGATTTGCAGACAATGGCATCGAACCTCGTTACAATCCTGGATTGGGCCAGGATATAGATTTGGTGGATAATCCTCCTTCTGGGTCATCAATTATTAATGAATTGCAGTCTTTTTTTGGAAGAGTAAATTATATCTACGGAGACAAATATATTTTAACAGCAACAATAAGAGCAGATGGTTCATCGAAATTTGGCGAAAATAATAAGTATGGTACATTTCCATCATTTGCTGCTGGATGGAGAATATCTGAAGAGGCATTTATGGGGTCATCTGTTTTTACTGACTTAAAACTTAGAGCAGGATGGGGACAGACAGGTAACCAGGAAATCCCTAATAAAATTACCCAACAATCATTTACTACAAGGGTTTCGGGTAAAGACAGTTATCCATTAGGAGGAGGTGAACCTCCTTATACTGCTGGATCTACATTTGTCAGATTAGCCAATCCAAATATTCAATGGGAGGTATCTACCCAAGCAAATGTTGGCCTTGATTTTGCCTTATTTGATGGTGCACTATCGGGAACATTGGATTATTTCAACAAAGTTTCTAACAATATTTTACTTGAAGTAAAACCACCGGATCCAATCCAGCCGGCAAATGAATTATGGGATAACATTGAAGATATGACCATTACCAATAGGGGATTGGAAATCGCCTTAGATTATCAGTATAGAAATGAAGGTGGATTTTCTTTTGGATTAGGCGGAAACTTTACCTTTATGGACAATGTTGTAAAGGACTCTCCCTTCACCATTCTGACTACAGGAAATGCAGTTGGATCAGGACTTACCGGAGCTACAATTAATGGTCTGATCAACGGGTATCCGGTGGGATCATTTTATATGCCGACATTCCTTGGAATAGGAGATGATGGCTTATCCTTGCTTTCAGAATCTGAAGACGGTGGCAGAACGGTAGTTGGTCAAGCATTACCAGATAAGATGTATAATATTTTCGCAAATTTTGAATATAAAAATTTCGATCTCAATTTCAATTTCAATGGGGTGTCAGGCAATATGATATATAACAATACGGCCATGAATAAATTTTATAAAGCAAAACTCGCAACATCTTTAAATACTACAAGTAGAGCTAGTGAATTCCCTGAGGAAAGTATTATAAATTCTTCACCCGTTTCTACAAGATACCTTGAAAATGGTTCCTTCTTTCGTTTGAACAACGCAACCCTGGGTTATAATTTCGATACCAATGGCATCAGTTGGATGGAAGGATTACGCCTATCAATAACAGGACAGAATCTATTCATTATTACAGAGTATAGTGGATTTGATCCGGAAGTAAACCAGGATCAATCGGTTAATGGGATTCAATCTTCTGGAATTGATTTAAACGGATATCCAAGAGCTAGAACATTTGTCTTTGGTTTAAACGTATCATTTTAACAATTTAACTTGAAAAGTATCATGAAAAATTATATAAAATTAGTCGTACTAATGTTTGCCATGTTTATTGGCAGTTGTACGGACCTTGAAGAGCAGATTTTAGATGAGTCCTTATCAGGTGGAGCAGCGGAAAGTGACCTTGTAAAAGGCTCTGTAGCACCGGCCTATGGCCTACTGCCTGAGTTATATAAGCATACAGAGTTGTTAGCCCTCACAGAGGTTACTACTGATGAGGCAATTCTTCCATTTCGAGGTGGGAGAGATTGGGGAGACAATGGTATATATATTGAACTACATCAGCATACCTATACTAGTAACCACAGTAATTTAAGCCAGGTCTGGGATGACCTTACTGTTATGATTTCAAGAACAGTATCCGCTATTGAAGTACTGACTCCTTTGGCCGAAACCGATGGAGAAGCCAAGACTTTTCTGGCAGAAGTAAGAGGTCTTAGGGCTTTCTACAATATGTGGATGCTTGATCTTTGGGGTATAGCCTTTCAGAAAGACGATCTGGGGGTACTCTCTGTCATCCTTCGGAGAAATGATGCTGTCGAATATATCAAGACGGAATTTGAGGCTGTTATCGATGATTTAAGAACTGACGTAGGACCAGGGAGATTAACCCAGGCAGGAGTTTATTCCTTATTGGTACGTTTGCATTTGAACGCTGCCGTATGGCGTGACCCGTATGCGACCAACTTCAATTTTACAGCTGCCGATATGGATAAAGTCATCAATTACAGTGATCTGGTTATTGGTATGGGTTTTGAATTGTCTGCGGAATACTTCGATACTTTCGACAATGATAATAATTCCAACAAGGAATTGATATTTGCAATAGATCAACGACCCGATTTGAATGGTCACAACCGGATGTCATATTGGTCAATGTCTGGTAGTTTTTATGGAAACCCATTATTCCCAAGGGCCAATGGCACGGATGGCCCAGCAATTACCCCAGATTTCTATCAGTCCTGGGTGCAGGCATATGGTGCTGTTGACCCTGCCGACGCAGATGCAAGGTTTTTTCATGAGGCCTTAATCATTCCTGCAGATTCAACCATTGCTGCTGAAGATTTTGAAGTTAACAGGGGTATTTATAGAGGACTGCAATATGGATTGCAAAATGCAGGGAGAAGGCTTCCTTTCTTCGTAGATGGCGATGGAGAATATCTAATTGGCAAACTTAAGGATCAGAGAAGGGCGGAGGAAGGTGCCTATGTAGATTATCTAGAATTGGTGGACTTCACCCCTTTCGGAAGTGATTATGATAAAGGATTCAGGGTAGAGAAATATCAATGGAGTAAGGCATCTGATAGTGGTAGAAACAAAGGAGAGGCCGATATTATTATTGTTCGTCTGGCCGATATGTATATGATGCGTGCAGAAGCTAAACTTCGAAAAGGAGATGTAGGTGGAGCTCTTTCCGATGTCAATATCGTCAGAGCCTCAAGGACAGCAAGACCAGATGTTACGCCACCGCCACTTCAGACAATGGATTTAGATATCCTATTTCGTGAGCGAGGGTTCGAATTTTACTGGGAGCACCAGAGACGTACCGACATGATCCGTTTTGGAAAATATGAGGATACTTGGACTGCGAAAACTGACAATAATATTGAGAAACGTATTTTTCCAATCCCGCAATCAGCAATTGATGGAGCATCAGAAGCCGAAGGTTATCTAGTACAAAATCCAAGTTATTAATAAAATTCTGAGTTAAGGGGATCTCTAATAATTTTAAAGGCAGACAAATAATTGTCTGCCTTTTTTCATTTTATATGTACACTAAAACATATCAATTCAGTAGACCTTTTTATAGATTTACAGTATTATAATTGGTTGTTTACACCATCGTTAATTTTTAAACCCTTTAAAATTTCAGTAACTTTCAATAACACTTCATTATAATAAAATCACCAATGAAATCATTTATAAAAAAAGCTGTCAATATATCCAATGTGATACTCGTTTCGTCCATTGCCTTTTCATTGTTTCTATCAGCATGCGGCGGATCAAGCATCTCAGTAGAGGAACATAACCTGACAGATGGATGGAAAATCATATCCTCCTCAGAGATTGAATCGGATGGAAAATTGCTAACTACACAAAAAATCCAGGAAGGAAATTGGACTGATGCAAAAGTTCCTACAACTGTATTGGGAGCCCTTACTGAAGCAGGCGTTTACAAAAATCCTTTTTATGCCAAGAATCTTGCCGACATTCCTAAAGCACCTTTTGAAAATCCATGGTGGTTTCGTAAGCAATTTTCTATAGACAGCTTCAATGGCGACAAAGAACAACTGCGCTTGTTTATTGATGGCATAAATTATCGTGCAAATATCTGGCTTAATGGAGTGAAAATTGCCGCACAAGACACGCTCTATGGAACATTCAGACAATTTGAAATTGACATTACAGAAGTAGCGCAAACAAAAAACATTCTGGCAGTAGAAATCTTCCCTCCCAAAGTCAGAGATTTTTACATGGGATTTGTCGATTGGGCTCCTACCCCACCTGACAATTATATGGGTATCTATCGAGAAGTGAGGCTCAAAAGAAGTGGCAAAGTTTCGCTTGATGCACCCTTTGTGAAAACTGATGTGGATACAAAAAGCCTCGAAGAAGCAGAAATTTCTATCAGCAGTGAACTGACAAACTTTAGCTCCTCGCAAAAAACAATAACCGTTACTGGGAAAATCGAAGACATTCAGTTTTCCAAAGAATTTACTTTAAAACCCAATGAGAAAAAGACCGTTTGGTTTCTTGCTGAGGAATTTCAACAATTAGTTATTAAAAACCCAAGACTTTGGTGGCCCAACGGATTGGGTGATCCTGCTATGTATGTTCTCAATTTGCAAGTCCACGAAGGCAAAATGCTCCTTGATCAGCAAAATGTGAATTTTGGAATTAGGACAGTAGAAACTTATTTGAATGATTCTGGCGCCAGAGGCTACAAAGTCAATGGCCGGGAAGTATTGATAAAAAGTGGAGGCTGGGTAGATGACTTATTTTTGAGATACGACCCAGAAAAAGATGCCGCTCAAATTCGCTATGTAAAAGAGATGAACATGAACTCGGTTCGCTTTGAAGGCTTCTGGGGAAACAACCATCATATTTATGATTTGTGTGATCAGAATGGAATATTGGTTATGGTTGGCTGGAGCTGTCAATGGGAATGGCCCGACTATCTGGGCTTGCCATTGGTCATTCCCGAAGATGACGATCCCAGCATGACTATTGCTGAAGGAACCGAGCTGTATGGTGTAAAAATCACTGAACAAGAAGAGATATTACTTTCCGATTATTTTCGAGATCAGGTAAAATGGTTGAGGAATCACCCTAGCATATTTTGCTGGGCTGTTGGCAGCGATGCCATGCCAAAGCCAAGTTTGGAAAAAAGATATCTTAAAACCCTGGAACAGATTGATGATACAAGATCACTATTACTTTCAGCGGGTGAATTTGAAAGTGAAATATCCGGCCCTTCGGGAATGAAAATGTTTGGCCCGTACGAATATGTACCACCTGTTTATTGGTTTGAAGATGACAGTAAGTATGGTGGTGCATATGGATTTAATTCCGAAACCGGACCCGGACCACAAATACCTCCAATTGGGAGTATCAAGAAAATGATCCCTGAAGAATATCTATGGCCTCCGGCTAACGATATGTGGAACTACCACTCTGGACGAAAAGATTTTAATAGTGTGACTGTTTATCTGGAGGCACTGAACAATAAATATGGAGAGCCAAAAAATTTGGAGGAATTAGCGCTTAAGGCACAGTTGATGAATTATGAAGCCATGCGACCAATGTTTGAGGCACATGTCGTTAACAGAAAGAAAGCTACAGGCGTGGTACAATGGATGCTTAATTCTCCATGGCCGGAATTTTACTGGCAATTATATGATTATTTCCTTATGCCAACCGGAGCCTACTTTGGCACCATGAAAGCCGGACAACCATCAACACTTATCTATAATTACCATGATCACAAGGTATATGTGAGCAACGATGATCAAAAAGAAATCGAGGGATATGAAGCACATATTAGCCTTTATGATATAAATTCTAAGCTAGTTTTTGAGCAGAAAGAAAGTGTAGTACTGGGAAGTAATGACTTTAAAGAATTACTGGATTTACCTACACTAAAAGGCAAGAACGATGTATATTTTCTTGATATGAAATTAAAAAACAGCTCAGGAAAATTAGTCTCAGATAATTTCTATTGGCTAGCCACCAAGAAAGATCAAATGGCATGGGACAAATATGTATGGTTTTATACGCCGCAAAAACAATATGCAGATTTCACCAAAATCAACACTATGGATAAAGTAGATGTTTTGGTAGAAAAAGAAATTGTGAGGCAAGGAGAAGAGTGGGAACTAAATGTGACCATTAATAATCCATCAGATAAACTGGCATTTTTTATTGAAATGAATGCTGTAAAAAAATCTGACGGTTCATCTATTTTACCCGTTTTCTGGAGTGACAATTATATTTCACTTGCACCAGGAGAAAGCAAAACTGTAAATCTGAAATTTTACAAAAAAGATCTGGGGAACGACATGCCTCGAATTATTATTCAGGGAATAAATTTGAAATATCCAATCAACACACTACTTTTATTTTAACTGTGATGAATTTTAACGAATTATTCGATTCAACATATAGCCAGAACCTGCATCAAGAACCCAGGAAGTTTATTGATTTTTATGACCAAAACCGAATATTAATCGAGGGTCAAAATATTTCGAGCAATAATATTATTTACGATAGAGGAACTCGGTTGACAAGCGATTATGCACACAGCTTAATACATAACGAGAGTCATGCAAAGGCAAAACCTGAAATTGAAAAAGCACTTAATCTGTTTGAAAATCATTCAGATTATAAGGATGAAGATTTACTGGAAAACAAATATTACCTAAATTGAGCAATTCTATTCAACAAGTCTTAATTTTTACCAAAATGTATAATTTTAACTTTGCATTCGGTCAACAAAGTTATTGTTTTGGCAACCTTAGTAGTAAATCTGGATTTAACCACCAATAAAATGTTTGATTTTCATCAATGCCTTGGTAGGTTAAAACGAATATCCGATGTTTATTCCACCGAATCTATGATAAACCGCAGCATTGAAGTTTGAAGAATTAAAGTTTAACATATATCGTAGGCTAAAGTTATGATAAAATAAATTAACCCCTGTTCGGAATTGGTATTGATGTGAAGTTGTTTCTGATCTATTTAAAGCATTTTTATCTTCTCTAAACATACTACCTTGCAAAACGGCATCATAAAATACACCTTGTAGATTTGCAGAAAAAATCCACTCCCAGATAAACTTCTTTTTCAGGCTTTTAGTATTAATATTGTGCTGCAAATATTTATCTTTATTACCTAACTTTAACATAGCTCCAATTTGTACCCGATTGGTAAGCGTACCCACTCTCGCACCAAAAAATGGCACTAAATGATTTGCGAGCAAATCAGGACCAAATCCTTTTTCAATACGAAATTGATAATCAATTAAAAAGGTGTTTTGGAGTTGTTCATTCCAACCAATAGGAATTGCAGATCCAACGATTTTGTGGACAAAACTCTGCACTTCTTCTCCACCGGCTAAAGGCCCCATTACACCAATTCCTATTTCGTTCGAAAGTTTCATTTTCTTTTCCTGGTTTACAATAACAGAGAAATTAGTAGCTAAAATGTATGCTGAATAAGGTTGGTCGTTAGCTATTTCATCTGGCATAATGATGGAGGAAGGGGTAAAAAGGCGCTGCTCAATCCCAAAACCAGAATAGGTCAATACATGTTCACTTTTCGGTTTAAGAATAAGTTGAGCTGGCGTTCTTTTTAAATGTTTGTGCGTATATGTTAATCCTAATCCTGCAGTATAATAACTATCAGTACTAAATAGCATGTCGTTTTCTAATTCAAAAATGAGACGATTCTTATGAGAAGAAAAATCGATAGCTTTCTCTGTACGCTGTGTGTATGCCAGGGTTGGCAATAAAATAAAAATCAGGAGTATCCTCGTATGCATAATTGATCGTAAAAGTACAATAACCGTTGTGATTATGGAATCACTAAAAGTTATGATTGTCGAAAGATATAACGAAAATTATTTCCTGCACAACGGAAATTTTACATTTTTTTGAAGATTGGGTGAAGTTGTGACGGTTGGCCAATTGAGGCATTATCGGGGGTCTCCTACGGAAGACCCCGCTTGGACATAGTCGTTTAGTCTAACAAGAATCTTCCTCAGAGTATGAGTCTTAGCATTATCTTCCGTAGGAGACCCTATTTGGACATGGTATCGGAATTATGTATAATTCCAGACTTGTATATATAGACTGAACGATACTATGCAACGTCAAACCTTGTAAGGATGTTTGTAAGGCGACCGATACGCTCTGATAAGCATACTTTGAGCTTCTTCATTGTTCGAGATTTCCATTGTTGAATTATCAATATTCACAGCTGATTTTGAAATATAGGCTAAGTCACCATAGATAACACAAGATGTAGTCTTTTGCGCTTCCGCCAACGTATTTGTAATTTCCTTATTTGAATTTGTTCTTATCCCATCAGCAAATTCAGTAAAAAGATCAATGATCATTTTCATGTAAGTGCTTGTAACATCAACTCCTTTTGGCATAAACCTAACATCGCCGTGAGCAATTTTTTCAGCTCCCTTTGCCGGATATACCTCCCACCCAAGATCACCGGCAAAAATTGTCGCCTTTTCCCCATAATAGAAGACACCGATATTATTATCAGGTATAGGAGATGTAAATCCCCATTCCTTGTGTGACCAGTAAACGGGTAATCCATCAAAGTCAAACCTAACATCAAGATGATCCGGATTATCCATGGTGACATTTCGGGTATTACCACCAATTGCAGATACATTATCCGGCATATCTAATCCCAGAACTTGCCTGACATTGTGAATATAGTGAATGCCCCAGTCTGCCATAATTCCTCTGTTAAAATCATGTTGTGCTCTCCAGTTTGGCTTACTCGCCTTCGGAGAACACAAGAATTTTTTCTTTGGTGCTGGACCACAGTAAGTTTCAAAATCGAATGTTTCGGGAATTTCTTTTTCAACTAAACTTGCAGCTCCTCCTGTATTTATATTAGCCTTAACTTGCCTTATTTGTCCTGCTTCGCCACTATTAATATATGCCTTTACCTGATCATTGGTATCAACCATTAGCCTTGGAAAATCCACCTGCACGACATTATTCGCTTTTTGATGTGCATCCATCATCGCCTTACCTTCATATATGTCATAGCTAATTGGTTTTTCAAGAAAGACATGTAATCCTTTTTTGCAAGCAGCAATAAATTGCAAAGCATGCCAATGGGTGGGAGTAGCAATCGCCACAGCCTGAAGTCCGGGAATTTCATACAATTCCATATAGGAAGAGAAGAGCTGTGGCTTATTTTCACCTGCCTCAACAATCTTGTCAGCGGCCTTATTTAGTGCTAATTTATCGATATCACACAGCCCAACAATATCAAACTGTCCCGATGACATAGCACTTGTTAATAGTAAATCAGTGCCCCACCAGCCGGTGCCCAATATGGCCAATTTTATTTTTTCACTCTTTGCGTGTAATGCAATTGGGGCAACTAAGGATCCGGCGACTATCGCACTTGCCTTAATAAATTCTCGTCGTATCATGATTTGTAGATTGGGTTTATGGTTTAACCTATAATTATAACATTTCAGGTATCTTAAACATATTATATATTCGATTTATGCTTTTTAATTGCCAATTTAATTACCAGGTATATATTCTGAGAATTTACGATTTTATGGATCTGGGTGCTTAGTTTCAAAAGGTCTGTCATCATTGCCGTATATCCTACGATATCGGTGAACCCTCCTTTGCTAAAGCTACCGTGGGCAGGCATGATAGCAGCAAGCTTGTATGCAGAAGAGGCGTGTTGGTGGGTCTGTTGTGTCATTTTGAAAGATAAGGTTTTATGTGATTTAATGCAATGGGATTATTAATTTGTGAAACTCATACGGGTAATCGTATTCAAGTTTCTTGTTCTTGCAACTCCATACTGTAACTCATAAGCATTACCACTTGTAAGAAAATATTAATTATAAAAATTAGGGTAACTCTATTCAATTGTTCGTTATAAAGGGAACCTCTATTAATTCATTGATAAAGGGTAATTTACACGATTTGTAAAATTTACTATAAACAACAGATAATCAAGTGTTTAATTTATAATTCATAATTAATAATTAAACGAAGTGTTGTCTATTTAAACAGGCCTTTTATATTTCCCACGATATGCTCTTACCAATAATTCGGAAGCTGCATCATTTCCCAAAATCATATTTTTCTCCATGTCATACTTTACCTCAGAATTGGTATAATAGGATATCATGGCCAGTTGTACCGTGGCTGTAGATTGAAATGCATCTTCGATTGGGCAATCAATCAAATTCTTGTTTTTATTTATTACAGCATGTAGAAAATTCGAGACATGCTTTTCCTGCATACCATCTGTTGGGATTTCAAGCATTTCTTGTTGCTGTCCCTTTCCATTTGGTAAAATCACTACTTTTCTGTCAGTGGCAAAAATTGTTGCTTTTTCACCATAGAAGAAAATACCATTGTTGTATGATTTATCAATACCTCCTGTCCCCCACAATCTATGTTGCCAAAATAATGGAATGCCGTCAAATTTTATCATTGAATTTAGGGTGTCAGGAGTCGTGATTTTTCCTTTTAACTCATTAATCCCCCCAATTGATTTGATTTCTAAGGGCATCCCAAGACCCATGATATTACGGATAATATCAATATGATGAATTCCCCAATCTACCAAATGGCCATTGCCATACTCCTTTTCTAGTCTCCAGACTTTATGTCCTATGCTTGGGCTATAACCCAGTTTTGGAGCTGGACCACACCAGGCTTCCCAATCTAAAGCAGATGGTGGAGATTGAATAGATGTATCTAAAATACCGGGATTATAATGTATTTGAGTTTTTATCTGATTAATTTTTCCTGCTGTTCCACTTTCTATAATTTCCCTGGTTTTTTTGAAGGCTTCACTTTGTCTTCTTTGAAATCCTATTTGCACAATGTTACCAGCTTTTTCGGCTGCCTTTATCATGGCCAATCCTTCATTCACATCATATGCCAATGGTTTTTCACAATAAATATCTAAGCCCTTTTCACATGCAGCTATGAACTGCAATGCATGCCAATGTGGTGGTGTTCCAATAAATAGTGTTTCAAGACCTTTCTGATCAATCAGGTCTTGGTAATCTTTATATTCTTTGGGTCTTGTGCCCTGAAGCTTTTCCAATTCATCAGCGCTTTTGCTTAAATGATCAGTATCCACATCACAAATTCCTACCACCTCAACACCATCTACCTTTAGGGCGGCTTTTGTTATAACCATTCCATACCAACCACAACCAACCAGTCCAATTTTCATCTTTTTATTATTTGCTACTGCCTGAATGCCAAAAGTCGAAATCAGAGCTGCTGAACTTAAAGAGGTTTTTTCAATAAAGGATCGCCTATTCATAATTTATAATAGAATCTAATGAACTATAAACATAATTAATAAATAGAACAACTTCTTGAATGATGAGATACAAAATATGCTACATGGGTAAAATCGAAGTGTATTATATAATTGCTTTCTTAAAAGCATATTAACTCATCATGAGAAAACATTATAATTTTCCAAGTAAAAACCAGAAGCGCTTACTCTGCCGCGAATTAATTTTATCCTCTAAACACCAGTGTATCAACATCATAAAAAATTATTTACCCAGATAGGTAAACTTTTTCTTTAATTTACCCGTTTGGGTAAATATTAAGTTTACATTTGTCCAACAATAAATACGATGAATACCAAAGACAAAATAATTGGCGCAGCACAAATGCTATTTTTAAAGCATGGATTAGATGGCGTAAAAATGCAAATGGTTGCCGACAAGGCGGGAGTAAACAAAGGTTTGCTCCACTATTATTACAAATCGAAAGCGAAAATATTTACTGAAGTATTTGACAGGGCCACAAGTGAATTATTAAATAATGTAGCATTATTATTTTCTGATGAGACCCTGTCTCTGGAAGAAAAAATATCTGCCATTGTTGATGCCTATTTCAAGCTTCTGAGTAAAAACAGTCACTTGCCCGTTTTCTTTGTATCAGAGATGAATCGCAGCCCGGAGATAATAAGTCAACTGGGTTTTGAAAAAAAAATTAAGTCATTAATAAACAGCGCAAAATTGGCCTTACCTGATAATAAACCGCCTGAATTTGCAATGCAATTTATATTGACACTTATTTCCTTATGTGTTTTTCCGTTTATGATCACCCCCTTAATCGATGAACTAACGGAGGACAACAAGACAACAGAATCACTGTTAAACGACAGAAAAAAATTGGTAAAGCAAACATTAATCAATATGATCCATGAATAAATTCGTATTAATACTACTACTACAATTGCCGCTTTACGCCTGGTCGCAAAGCAGTATTCCGCTCGATACTTGTATCGAGCGTGCATACCGGCATTTTGAATATGAGCAACAGACCACCGCATATCGGGAGTCAGCAGCGCTGGCCAATGAAAATGTATCAAAGTCCTGGTATCCTCAATTGGTACTGGATGGAAATGCTACCTATCAAAATGAAAACTTATCAATTCCTATTAATATCCCGGGAGTAGAAGGACCAACCGTGCCATTAAATTTCAATCGCCTATTGGTCAATTTTAACCAGACGATATATGACGGAAGCGTTACCGCCAGCAAGCGGAAACTGGAAAAATCAAAGTATTCCATGCTGGAAAAGAAAATTGAATCAGACAAGCTTGTGGTGAAGTCAAAAGTCATCGGTATTTACATGTCAATTTTACTGACTGCTGACAACATCGCTTTGCTCAAATCAAAACGAGCAGTAGTTGCAGAGCGATTAAAAGTAATACAGTCTGCCATGGAATTTGGTGTCGTTTCACCGGCAACGAGCAAATCTCTACAGGCTGAAATCTTGCATATAGATCAGCAAATCATAGAAACGGAGCACACAAAAAAGTCACTTTTCGCTTCGCTGTCAGTAATAACCGGAGCGGAAATACCTGATGAAACTGAGCTGATTGCCCCAAGTCCGCAAATCACTTTAGACAATAATGTGGACGGGCGTCCGGAGATTCAATTGTTAGATATGCAAATAGAAAACTTTGAGTTTCAGAAAGATATGATTGGCACAAGTCGAAATATACGAATCAATGCTTTTGGCAATGTAGGAGGAGGCTATCCTGGATATGATATTTTTAAAGATGAAGTGGCCTTTATGGCGATGATCGGGGTGGGAATGAAATGGAATATCGTGGATTACGGCAGAGCAAAAAATGAAAAGCAAATATTGAGTTTAAACCAGCAAATTGCCACGAAGGAACAAAACAGAGTAAGAACACAGTTTATCACCGAATTGAAAACCCTGCAACAAGAGATCATAAAAATGGGGGACTTGCTTGCTCGAGACGAGGAAATGATAAAACTCCGCACCGAAATTTCTACCATCAAAGCCTCGGAATTAGAAAATGGTGCCATCACTTCTACCGATTACATCACTGAATTGAATCGGGAAGAAGAAGCAAGATTAAACCAAAAAATCCATGAATTGAAACTGGTGCTTGCCAAACTAAATTATACCACTATACAAGGAAAATAGATTATGAAAAAAGGAATAACAGTAATAACAGTGCTACTCATGATGACAGGCTGTAACAGAAATGAAGAATTGGCAGATGCCTATGGTAATTTTGAGGTTGATGAAACTGTAGTTTCTTCTCTAATGCCCGGTGAGTTGGTGCAGTTCAAAATTGAGGAAGGATCCACCTACCAGTCGGGCGAGACTGTTGGATATATCGACACCACTGATTTGCATTTGCTCAAACCGGAAATGGCAGCCAACCGGAAAGCGACAGCAAGTAAAACAACCTCTATTTCTACTCAGATAGAAGTGCTGAAAAATCAACTTGCCAATCTGGAAAGAGAACATCAGCGGATCATAAATCTTGTAAAGGCAGGAGCTGCAACGAACCAGCAATTAGATGAAATTGAGGGACAAATTGATGTGGTGCATAGCCAGATTCAAAATGCAAAATCACAATATGCTGGTGTGCTTGCCCAACTGGAGGTTATTGATGCAAAGATGCTGCAACTGGAAGAAAAAATACGCAAGAGCAAGGTAGTGAATCCTGTCAATGGCATTGTATTGAAAAAGCTTGCCGAAGCCCATGAATTTACCGCTCCAGGAAAGCCGCTTTATAAAATAGCCAATATAGATCTTATAGATCTTAGAGCTTATGTTTCAGGATCTCAATTATCAACCATAAAGTTGGGCGACACCTTTACTGTTAAAATTGATGGGACTAATAATGAAATGATTGACTATCCCGGTAAGGTGATTTGGGTATCTGCTGAGGCAGAATTTACACCCAAGACCATCCAAACTAAAGAGGAGCGTTTAGATCAGGTATATGCCGTAAAGGTCAGGGTAAAAAATGATGGTCGGATCAAGATTGGTATGCCCGGAGAATTGTGGTTAACTGCTGCTAAATAATGGTTCGCTTCGAAAACATCAGCAAATCGTACGGGAGCAACTTGGCGTTAAATAACATCAATTTTCAGGTTGACAAGGGAGAGTTATTTGGCTTAATTGGTCCGGATGGAGCCGGAAAAAGCACCTTGTTTCGGATACTGACTACGGTGCTGTTGCCCGACGAAGGGCAGGCATATTTTAAGGGACGCAATGTGCTTAGCGATTACAAGTACGTGCGCAAAAATGTTGGCTATATGCCCGGAAAGTTTTCACTCTATCAGGATTTGAGTGTAAAGGAAAATCTGGAATTTTTTGCTACAATTTTCAATACCACCATTGCTGAAAATTACGAGCTCATAAAGGATATTTATGAGCAGTTGGCGCCTTTCGAAAACCGAAGAGCTGGCGCCTTGAGTGGTGGCATGAAGCAAAAGCTGGCCTTGAGTTGCGCCTTGATTCACAAACCAGAAGTGTTGGTACTTGATGAGCCTACTTTTGGCGTTGATGCCGTATCGCGGCGCGAGTTTTGGGATATGCTGAAGTCGCTAAAAGAAAAAGGGGTGACCATTTTGGTTTCTACCCCCTACATGGACGAAGCGGCCCTGTGCGATCGAGTAGCCCTTATTCAGGATGGCAATATACTCAAGATCAATACGCCCGATGGTATCGTGGATCAATTTGGCAAGTATCTATATAAAGTGAAGACTCGGCATATCTATCAGGCGCTGCAAGCCTTAGAAAGCATGGGCTATGAAGCCTATTCATTTGGACAGGAAATACACATATATTCCAATGCTTTGATCGATGAAGAAGCGTTTAAAAAACAACTCATTCCCATGAAAATGGAAGAAGTACACATTGAAATAGGGAAACCCTTGATTGAAGATTGTTTTATGGATTTGATGGTTAATGAAAAAACAGCGGATCATGACGGATAAACAAGCCATTGTAGCTTCCCATCTCACCAAAAAATTTGGTGATTTTGTAGCGGTTGACGCCATCACCTTTGAAGTAAAACAAGGGGAGATATTTGGTTTTCTTGGTGCCAATGGTGCCGGCAAGACTACCGCCATCAAAATGTTGTGCGGTCTGTCGAAGCCTACTTCTGGGCAGGCTACCATTGCGGGTTTCGATATTTTTTCGCAATCCGAAGAAATAAAAAAAAATATTGGCTATATGAGCCAGCATTTTTCTCTTTATCAGGACATGACCATCCGTGAGAACATTCGCTTTTACGGTGGTATTTATGGATTGAAACCCAAAGACATTAAAAGCCGAGGAAGCAAATTGATCGAGGAACTGGAACTCGAAGATTATGTCGATCGCTTTGTGGGCGAGCTGCCATTGGGATGGAAGCAAAAGTTAGCTTTTTCTATCGCCATCATTCATAATCCAGGTATCGTATTTCTTGACGAACCCACAAGTGGCGTCGATCCGATTACGCGAAGGCAGTTCTGGAACATGATCTACAAAGCGGCAGACAGTGGCATTACCGTTTTTGTGACCACGCACTACCTTGAAGAAGCCGAGTATTGCAACCGGGTATCGATCATGGTAGATGGTGAAATGCGTGATTTTGATACCCCACAAGGACTCATGAAAAAATACAATAAGCCAACGATGAATGATGTTTTTCTGCACATGGCTGTGCGCAGTACAAGGAAAGGAGATTGAAGTGGTAGAAGTTATAAACAAAAGATCAATGATGATGAAACTGCAATACAAGGCACCTCATTTTTTTATTGAGGCATTTACCCATTTTAGCATTCATTCATTCTCTCATTAAATTACTAAGTATGAAAGAATTTATAGCATTTATAAAAAAGGAGTTTTACCATATTTTTCGCGATAAACGAACGCTGCTGGTATTATTCGGAATGCCACTGGCACAGCTGATGCTATTTGGTTACGCCATCACCACCGAAGTATCTAATGCCGATATGGCAATTTATAATCAATCTCCAGGACAATTTTCAAATCAATTGGTGGATAAATTGGTGTCTTCCGATTTTTTCAATTTGACAGCATCTGTTCACTCCAAGGATGAAATGATGGATGCATTCAGAAAAAGTAAAGCAAAAATTATTGTTGTTATCCCATCCGATTTCGAGCAAAAATTTATCCGTGGCGAAGCAAAAATTCAATTGGTCGCCGATGGATCGGATCCTAATCTGGCCAGCATCTTAACCAACAGTGCCAACGGCATTATCATGACCTGGATGAAGGGGCATGTAGGAGGAGGAACAAAGATAGAAACCGTCAATAGCGAAGTGCGTTGGCATTACAACCCCGAGCTGAAAAGCGTTTCGATGTTTGTGCCGGGGGTCATTACCATCATATTAATGTTGGTGTCTGCGATGTTATCATCTATTTCTATCACCCGAGAAAAAGAATTGGGAACCATAGAAATATTGTATGTCTCGCCATTGAAACCCGTAACCATTATCATTGGTAAATTAGTGCCCTTTATCATACTGTCAATCTTAAATGCCGCCTTCATTCTGTTGATGGCCTACCTCATTTTCGATGTCCCGATCAACGGAAGCATCGTGTTGCTCTTGCTCGAAAGCCTGCTGTTCATCATCACTGCCCTGAGCCTTGGCGTATTGATATCCACCGTTTCTGAAACCCAGCAAACGGCGCTGATGCTTTCCTTGTTTGGGCTCATGTTGCCCACAATTTTGCTATCTGGATTCATTTTTCCGATTTCGAGTATGCCCATGCCTTTGCAGATCATTAGCAATGTGATTCCCGCCAAGTGGTTTCTCATCATCATCAAAGACATTATGCTCAAGGGCGTTGGATTGGCTTATGTATGGAAAGAGACGCTTGTTTTGATAGGCATGACCCTTGGACTGATCGGGTTAAGCATTAAAAACTATAACATCCGCTTGCAATGAGAATATTAAAATATTTACTACAAAAAGAGTTTCTGCAAATTTTCAGAAACAAGGCCATGCTGCCCATTATATTTGCATTGCCGGTTGTACAGTTGGTCATCCTGACCTTTGCTGCTGATTTCGAATTGGAAAATATAAATTATGTGTACATAGATAACGACCGCTCACAGACCTCTGAAAGGCTGATGGCACAATTTGATGCCTCCAAATATTTTCATAACATAGGAGCGGTGGCCAATTTCAAGGAAGGCATGGAGGCACTCGATCACAACAGGGCAACCCTGATGGTGCGCATACCTCAGGGCTTTGCTGAAAAACTACAAAAGGAAAAAAACGCCTCTTTGATGCTGGATGTCAACAGCATCGACGGACAGGCAGCCACCTTGTCGTACAGCTACGCCAACGGTATTATTTATGGTTTTAGCAACACTATTGCACAAGAATGGAATGGGCTGCCCAATATGCCTGCATTACCAGTCACTGTAGAATCACGGTATTGGTTCAATGAAGAGATGGCGTACAAAAACCTGATGGTGCCCGGAATATTGGCGTTGCTCATTACCATGGTGGGGATGTTTTTGTCGGCCATGAACATCGTGCGAGAAAAGGAAATTGGCACCATTGAACAAATCAACGTGACGCCGATCAATAAAATATATTTTCTGATCGGCAAGCTCCTACCTTTCTGGGTGATCGCCTTATTTGAATTGACCTTTGGACTACTTATTGGAAAAATCATCTTTGATATCCCCATCAACGGCAGTTTGCCATTGCTCTATGCTTATTCTTCCATTTATATGTTGGTGATTTTAGGTATAGGCTTGTGGATTTCTACCCTTACCGACACCCAGCAACAGGCAATGTTCTTGTCATGGTTTTTTATAGTCATATTTATTTTAATGAGCGGCTTGTTTACCCCGATAGAAAATATGCCACAATGGGCACAGAAGCTCACATTGATCAATCCCATTGCCTATTACATCAAAGTGATTAGGGCGATCTTGCTCAAAGGAAGCACCTTTGCAGATATTCAAATGGACTTTGCGATTATGGCAGTCTTTGCCGGTGTGGTGCTTACCCTGGCCACCTTGAGTTACAAAAAAAGAACCTGAGCGCCCAGTTCCATGACTTTAAAAACCGTTAACATGCCTAAAATATTCATAATTTTCTTGTTCGCTTTTTTTATCTCGGCCTTTACTTATGTTAATAATAACGATAGCTTTTCTCTAACGATAAAGGTAAGCGAATTGCGTAATGAGACAGGAAAAGTGCAATTTGCCCTGTACAACGAAGATGGCACTATTCCGGATAAGCACTACACAAAACATTATAGGATGCTGAAAGGTGCGATCATAGGAAATGCATCATCGGTAATCTTTAAAGATTTGCCGAAAGGAAAATATGCCGTAAACATTTTGCACGATGAAAATGAAAACGGTAAAATTGATACTGGTTTTGTGCTGCCGAAAGAAGGCATAGGTTTTTCAAATTATCAATCTATTGGCATCACAAATAGGCCAAATTTTAGCAAAGCAAGCTTTCTGTTAAAAACCGATACCACCATTTACATAAAAGTGATTTATATGTAGATATATACCAAGCCATAATCGTAGCAATTAGGCTTGATGTTAATGGGCTGATATTCAGCTGTATAATTAACAATTTCACGAAGTGTTATATTGCTGAAAACCTCTAATAATTCATCCCACTTCGAGTGGGACAAAGAGAATGAATAAGTTGAAAGGTAGAAGTAATCTCTATTTATTAACCTATTTCACCAATTCAAATTTCACAGCATCGGCAATAGCAATTTTCATTAAATTTTTTGCTTCAATGGCCAATCGCAATCCTTGTCCTTTTTCGAAATGAAAGCGACCTATTTTAGTCCATTGCCCTCCTGTTTTTTGCTGATTAACCTGTACAGTTGTCTGTCCTTGGGTATGATAGGCTTTAACAGTGACATTGGAAGTGTATTCCGGCGAAGAGGGATGCCATAGGTAGATGTCATAATTTCCTGTTTGGAATAAATAGGGATGGTATTCGAATACGCCATTTCGTCCTGCTGGAAGATACCTAAAATTCATTTCGTAGCGTTCGGGATGAATCGTTTCTTCTACGTGCCAATTGCCACTGAATGCAGTGAATCCTTTCATCTGGTTGTCAATTACGATAGATTCCTCAGTATTCCAGAGACCATAAGGATTATTCTCCAAGGAAAGCACCTGTCCCTCTGCTTTTAGTTTTTCCTGTAATTCATACACGTCGATTTGTTGTACGGAACGACCCGATTTCACAGCCATGGAAGCCGCTACACCAGCCGATTGCCCCATAATCATATATTGCGGTTCCATCCTGATGGAAGCCAAAGCAAGAGCACTCCCTGAAATGCAAACTGGAACAAGTAGATTTCTGCATTCGGCAAATTTGGGCACGAGAGAGCGGTATGGAATTTGATATTGTGCTACGGGAATAGATAAATATCCTTCGTTGTAAACTTCGTACTTCATATCCGGAAAGCGGCTTATATAAGTATAATTTCGCTGGACTTCCCTGACATCAATATTATAAGCTCCCATGCCTATTGCATCGTACTTTAGTGAATCGTTCATCAGATCGTGCTGGGTCATAAAATATGCTCCTTTCATTCGACGAGCTATCCTAACGTACAATTGATGTGGGAAATGATCATTATCTAAATATTCATCTTTGCACAAACCAAAAGTTTTCATATAAGATCTGACACGCTCCGGAACAACAGGGTCAGTGGATAGAAACCAGGCCAAACCAAGTGTATAGTCTCTGTGCCATTGCCAAATACTATCCCGCTTTTCGTAATCTGCTTCAGGATATTCCCAGCTTGATCCGTCCAATAAATTGGTAGAAATCCCAGCTGAGGAATTGATGTCGGACTTTCCATTGGGTAAAGTAACCCGAAATCCAATAAGAGAAGAACCATTGGGTTTTGCAACATAATACCTTCGTGCCAATTCGTATGTCTCAGAGTTGTAATTAGGTGGTATTGTCCAGGGGATCATGTTTTCTTTTCTGTTGGTTGCGATCAGTCGGAAACAATACGATTGAATACCTTTATCCTGCATTCCAATTCCCGCCATAGGTCTTGGGTTAATCAGTGGCAACAAGTCTTTTTCCTTTTCATTTTTAAAAGGATTGATTTTTGCATCAATCTGGTGGCTGGTTTGCATGATAGATTGCCGGCCTGCCCAGGATTCGTTGTACTCCATTTGGCCTTCCCTGCCCCAGGTGTAAGATACTCCAGACCTCGACATCAAGTCACCTTCATATCCAGCATCAATAAATATTTTTCCTGCTATTTCGGTGCCATCTGTAAGTATGATACTGCGAATTGAAGTTCCTTCTTTGGCAACTTTGTTAATTCGCTTGTTGAAAAGAATTTCTACGCCAGATTTTTTTAGCCAATCCAACATAATTTTTTCTCCAATATGAGGTTCAGATCCTCGCCAATAAAAAAGCTGTGCCTGATAGTATTCAGCTATTTTTTGATAAAATTTTAAGGCCAATCCACCAATGACAGTCCGGTCACCATAATCTGTGTGTGAAAGTCCACCGGTAACCATTCCACCAACATTCTGTCCAGGTTCGATCAACAACACATTCATTCCTTCCTCTGCAGCTGCAATTGATGCCATCACCCCGCTTGCTGTAGCTCCGTAAACTACCACATCATAGCCTGGTTTTTGTCCGGATATTTCTGAAGTTATCATTAACATCAAGAATCCAACGATATAACATTTGATAATTTTGCTCATACTAAATCATTTAATATACTTCAATTACTATTTAAGTTGGGATAAATACAAATATATGAGCAATATTTTGGGCGACACGGCCTTTCAATACCTCGCACCGTTCAATGGAATGTCTACCTTTGATGTGACGATGTTTTCAAGTCAATATTAAGCTGAACAAAGTTTGTAAAGTCGCAAAACCTTGGCGGGGATAGTTTATAGACAGTTTCTAAAAAGGTTATCAATAATCCATACTTTTTCATTAATTTTAATATTCACTTAATTGTTAATGAATTGAAAAGCGGAATAATTCTTCTTCTGATATTTAATAGCTTTTTACTCCAAGCTCAGGATAATAGTGAAACCTCCACCGACAGCGATTTAATAAAAAAAAGCAACACTTTAGATATGTTTGTAGCACCTATGTTCAGCAGCAATCAATTTGCAAATACCTGGGCTACATTTGTTGGAATCGGAATAGGACTTAAGTACAGCAATAAATTGGAGCTAAATATATCCTACTTTAAAGGCATTGATAATTTTAATAGACAAATCATCTTCCCATCATCACATAAATATGAACAGTCAAATATTGGCATTCAAGCTCAATATTTATTTTTCAATTCAAAAATCAGACCCTTGGCCGGAATTGGCGTTCAATATGGAGAAGTATCCTGGGTTCCAAATAATGATGCAAGTGACACCTTCACAGATCATATCTTCATTTATAATATCTTTGTAGGAGTAGATTGGCAGATCAGCAAGATATTCTCTTTTCAGGTAAATGCGGGATATATCGTTACAGGAGATATCGAACTTGTCGGTTTTGAATCAAATGATTACTATGGTCTGAAGGGCGATATAATACTTAAAATCAGATTGCTAAATTTAATGCAGTGAAATATATAATATCCATATTGATTATAGCTTGTTTATTTTCTTCTTGCAAAATTGACAATCCAGGTCCAGATAGTTTTTTGGATTATAGCCAACCAAGATTTGAAAATTTTGATACCGATAAACTAAATGAGCTAAATAGTGAAATTAAAAAAGGCACGTTTGGCGAAATTCTTAGCTTATTGATTTTAAGAAACGATAAAATTGTTTTTGAAAATTACTACGCCGATAATCAAAGAGATGATTTGCATGCCATCGGTGCCACAACTCAAAGCGTCGTTTCTGCCCTTGTGGGAATAATGCTGTCTGAAGACAGCTCCATAAACCATCATACTAAGATTATAGATTTATTTCCTGAATACGTCCAATATTTCGAAAACGTCCCTCAAAAAGACAAAATAGAAATTGGTCATTTAATGTCAAATACCTCAGGGCTTTGGTGGGACGAATGGACTTACCCTTTTGGTGATGAAAAAAATGATGCCTACGCAATGACCAAAAGTGATGACTGGATCGAAAACATTCTTGCTTCTCCAATGATAAGAGAGCCCGGAGATAAATTTAATTTTAATAGTGGTAATGGAATTTTAATGGCTCCTATCATTCAAAAACTAACTGGGATAGAATTGGAGCAATATGCCAAAGAAAAACTTTTTGATCCATTGAAAATTGAAAGCTGGAAATGGGAGCAAATATCCGGCAATTATGTCAATGCCTCATGGGGATTGCATATGCGACCCATGGATATGGCCAAAATCGGACAATTGTATTTAAAAAACGGTTTATGGGAAGATCAGAAAATTTTTGATGACAATTGGAATAATAGATCATCAAGAACCAAGGCAAGCATTTCAGGGTATTATAATTACGGCTATTTTTGGTGGAAATTTTCCTATAGAGCAGATGCTGTTAGGGCACTAGTAAAAAATGATATTTTTTTCGCATGGGGTGATGGCGGACAACATATATTTATTATACCTCATCTCGAAATGGTTGTCGTAACCACTGCGGGAAACTTTTCTGATAATGAAACTAAGGCCATCGAAATGATGAGGGATTATATATTTGCCTCAGTACTTGATCGATTCTATTAGCGATTTGTATTTTAATGACCATTCCCAAGCTGTAAAAAAGGTACGCAAATCCGGATTCAATATTTCAATTATGATTTCTAATATTGATATCGATCTTACGTTATTTTAATTATTGAGTTTTAATCCATATTTATTTATAGTAAATGAAATATATAACATTGATTTTTTTGATCACATGTTTTTCTTGTAGTCCACAATTCAAGATACAATCTGACTCACCATTCCCGGGAGATTTCAAGAATTACAATTCGTTTAAGTTCTACAATCCTGAAAATATCCCTGCATCTAACTTTGCCTTTAGCGAAAATGTGCAAAAAGTATTGTTTGATGCTGTAGCTGAAGAAATGAAATCTCGTGGTTATAAAAGCATTCAGGATGCTGATTTGATGATAAAAATCCAGGGCAACACAAAAAACACAATTGAAATTGTAAATGACAATAACTTATATCCCTACGACCACAATTCTTATAATTATAACCGCAGGTATGGAGGATATAATAATCGATATGATCAGCCCAGAGATCAATCAAAGAAAGAATCTTCAATAATTATTGATATCATAGATATCAAAAAAGAAAAAATCATTTGGCATGGTGTGGGCACTGGTTCTTTGAAAAAAAATGAACCCCTCACCGAGCTAAAAATTAGAGAAGCCATCGCGGCTATTTTTATGGAATATCTGCACTTGGCAGGTGAAAAATAATAGTCTTTTTCTGGGTATTAATAAATAATTACTATCTCAACCTAAGGCCAAAATATCCCAACCTTCCCTCCTATCATAATTAAGATATCCCCGATCGATACACAAAGGCGACTGGATGTTATTATGAAATAATTGTCCAGTACCCAGCCCTTGGGGCATGTCAATATTATAGTTGGCAGTAAACTGGGCTATGGCATTTAGACCAATGTTTGACTCCAGGGCAGAAGTTATCCACCAAGCAATTGATCTGTCTTTTGCCAGTTCAATCCATCCCTTACTTTTCTCCAAACCACCAAGTAAAGTTGGTTTTATAATGATAAACGCCGGTTTGATATTTTCCAACAATTGTATTTTTTCTTTCCTCTCACCTACCCCAATTAACTCTTCATCTAAGGCTATGGGTATTGGAGATTGACTACATAATTTTTTCATGGCTTTCCTGTTACCTGCCATGATCGGTTGCTCAATGGAGTGGATATCAAATTTCTCCAAACTATCCAAAATACCCAGGGCCTCCTCTGGGCGAAAAGCACCATTGGCATCTAATCTTATCGTTATCCTGTCTTTTGAATATTCATTTCTGATATGCTTTATTAAATCCAGCTCATCATCAAAATTGATGGCCCCTATTTTTATTTTTATGGTATTGAACCCCTCAGCTATTTTATCTTTAATTCTTTGCAGCATGGTTGACTTATCACCCATCCATACCAAGCCATTGATGGGAATGGTACTTTTAGAAAGCGTAAAATCATTGTTAAACAAAATCCTTCTTCCTCCACTTTGTAAATCTAAAATGGCCGTTTCAAAAGCAAATTGAAGCGCCGGATAGGCACTGGGAATTATATCATATATGTGGTTCAAATTGAGGTTATCAATTTGTGATATGGATTTTATGGCATGTTGCATTGCCAAAGACAGGTCACCTCCTAAATCAGGGCTTAACCCAACCAAAGGACTGCACTCACCAATTCCAAATATCGCAGGATTTGCCTGATCGTAAAGCTTGATAAAGTAGCTGTCTTTCGATGTCATTGTACCACGGGAAGTCCCTGCTTCAAACTTAAAATTTAGTGTGTATTTAATAATCTCTACCTTCATCATTGCAAACTTAGTGAAGTTTTTAATCCCACCAGTGGGTTTAATTTCCTGATGTTTGGCATCGAATAAAAAATTTTGGCCTATTCATGACTCGTGGACTTGGCCAGAGAGAGCTGATTATTCAATCAAACCCAAATACCACAGTAGAGTAATGTCGATATTTTTCAGATTTGCTAAATAAAAAATCAACTGTGAATACAGATTACAATTATCAATTGCCGGAAGAGCGCATTGTGCGACATCCATTGAAGAAAAACAGTATTACATTCTATTATCTGCAAAAGAGAGTTGAAGTGTCAAATTGAAAGTAGTTATTTTGAACGAACTATGCTTGCAGACGCAAAAGTGTCACCAGTGGAGACACTTTTGCAAAAGGATGTAGGTCAATAATTTTGCGAGGAACTATTCTCTTTTAAGTTTTATAAATATTGATTTTTAATAATTGCGGGTATTTTATTAAAAAATACTGGCATTCAGAATAAAATCTGAATGCCAGTATTGTCTATAAACTATAGTTAATTTATATAAAGGTCGTCTATTAATAATTATTGTAAATGGTCATCATCCTGTGTAATACCATTGCAATCATCTTTCAACATAATTAGCAAAGCGTTTTTATATCATCTTCTGCTTCTTTTAAAGCTTCGTTAAAAGCAGTCTTGCTTGCTCCGACTATCAAAGTACAAGATGATAATGACTTTAAAGCATCAATATATTTTTTCATTGCAGCTTTATAAGCTGTACAATTTGCGGCGCTTTGGTCATTACCATAAGCAGCACTAGTTGTACCCAATGCAGAAAATTCATCAGTTACTTCTGTTGTCCAATTAGCAGAGCAATTGCCTGCTATTAGGTCAGTAGCTTTATTACACGAAGAAAAAAAACTTACAGAACTGATAAGAACGACTAAAATAATAAACGATAGATTTTTCATAATTAAATAAGGTTAGTTAAAAATATATTAATTGAATTAATATAAAAAGAAATTGTTATAATTAAAAAAGTATTAAATATCTTAATATTCAGTTACAATCCGAATAAATATACTTTCAGAATAATGCAATGAAATAAAACATCATTATATATTTAACATTGAGACTTCCTTTTTCCATGTTATTTTAATAAATTAAATGGGTATTCGATATCATTTTGAATCGACACATGCTTTTTTTATTCTCTGACAAATACTTTCAATATAAATATCAATCTCCTTTCTAGTTGTTAAGGGATTCATAAATACTGCTTTTTCACCTGGGGATTTATGCATTCTACCCATTTCATCATAATCGGTATGTGCAATAAATTTTACCCAGTTTGTAAATAAACCTACCTTTCCACGATCCAGAAATAGCTTTCGGTGCCATGCACTATTTCTTTCAAACCTTTGCAGATATTCTTCTGTATTTTGTAAATCAAATTCATATTGATATTCTTTTTCCGCATCGCTTACTACATCTGGGTTGTAAATTCTGAAACCAACACTCGGCCCCTGATTTTGCATAGCTATCACTTTTACAAATTTTAATTGGCTCAAACGATAGCGAAAATAGTTCGCATTTTGAAGACAATGAGCAATAGTAATCTGGTATCCCTCTTTGCCCAGGTACTTCATTGCTGCATAAGCTCCAAAAGTTCCGGATGCCCCTCTCGAACACTCTATAGTGGACTGCAAATGTGTGTGCCCTTGGGTCTGCTTCTCGAAATAGCTGAAGTTTTCAGGGTCATTTTCTAAATATTTTAAATCGCCTTTGTCCTTTATCATAACTAGGCTTGAGGTATATGGCACATATCCCCACTTTTGAAAATCTATTGTGAATGAATCTGCATATTTCAACTCATTAAATAAACTTGTGATTTTTCTTAATCCATCTAATGTGTTCTTATTTATATTTAGTGGATTGTTGTCAAAATCGTAGTCAAGGAAAAATATGATCGTCCAGCCGATCGCCGAATCAACATGAATATGTGGCTTTATTTCCATTTCATATTTTTTGCACAATCGATTCCTTAGATCGTAAACAGGCTTTACCTGGTCCACACCAAATGTATCTGTTGTCCCCATGGTGAGCATGATAGTCGGTACAGAACAATTAAGCTGAAAGCAAGCTGTCAATTGTTTTTCAAGATCCTTCATGTCAATATTATTGTTTTCGGTAATCTTGATACGAATAACTTTGGTTTCGATATCTACACCAAGCAGAGAGAGGTTGGTGACATTGGAATAGTGCCCACCCTGAGAGTTTATCATCCTGTAATCGTGCACCGTCGCTAATCCGCGGTGAATTGAATTGGACAGGGTTTTTCGAATACCAAGCAAATATCCATACAAATTGCAAAATGTACCACCCTGAGTAAATATACCTGTAGCTTGGTCAGGATCATAACCCGATAAATTTGCAATCTGTCGGACTACACTTTTTTCCATTTCACTGGCCATTTGGGAATATTCATAGTGCACAAGGTTGGCATTGCACAAAGAGCCTACCATAGAACCATAAATAGCAGGATCACAAGGCATGGTAATAACATTTTCGACACTTCCCGGATTTTCCCAATCCTTCGAAAGTGATGCTGTAAATTCGATAATATCGTCGGTTTTGTCTCCTGGCTTGCTGAATTTTTCGGGAATACTTTCTTCTTGCCTTAATCTATTTTGTAGTGTTTCCCCATGTGGATAATAATTGATTCTCTCTTCTGGATGGATATTTTTCTTCCGAAAATTAACAATGTTACGAAATGACGGATCATCATAAAAAGACCAGTATTTGGCATTTCTGGAAAAGAAAATATCTATAACAGAATTTTTCTTTTTGTCAAATGTCAAATCGACATGATTGTCTTGTTCAGTTCCAAAACCGTCATTTGATTTTTTTGTATGTATCATTATATCCTTTTAAATTAGTTATTCGCTAGTGTGTCTCTTCATGAAAATGGTTGACACAAAGTTTACAATTATTTAACTTTTTGCATTTTCACTATTTTCATTAATCTTTTCAATTTCCTACATTTAATATGTAAAGTGAATCGGAGACTGGCTCTGCTGGGGAGCCTGCCTGCCGTCAGGTTAAGGTCATAAACAACTGTAGGTAAGCATATTATGATTATGGCGTAGAATCCCTGTTGGGATTCTTAGTCATTTTTCCCATTTTTATGTTA
>VAPL010046936.1_pt1 | contig 51420 bp, 47 predicted proteins | sample 3395061 | NCBI WGS metagenome assembly VAPL01 (sample SAMN08290444, study PRJNA428436) | hydrothermal vent metagenome | isolation source: Deep-sea hydrothermal vent chimney 2 | place: Pacific Ocean: Juan De Fuca Ridge | depth 2182 m m | reverse complement strand
TTTTCTAGTCGTAAATCCAATATAGCTACTTTACATCCAGCGCGAACAAACCCACGAGCCATTTCACTACAAAGGTGGCCACCTGCGCCAATAACTACTGCGACTTTATTTTCTAAATTAAACATTTTATTTAAATAAGCATTCATGTGAAGTCCTTGAAATTATTTCCGTAACATTGCCATCATTTGATTCATTTGTTCAGCCCATTTCCATAACACAAACAGGTCAGAACCTAGAATTGCGTATGTGTAACCTAGATCAAATAAATCTTGGACATTTTGTCGAGATGTATCAGCTACCTGTGTACCACAACTTTTTCCAAATTTCTCACAGGCATCAACTACTTTCTTTGATGCAGCTATCACAAGTGGATGGGTCGTCTGACCTGGCACACCAAGAGAACCTGATATATCATACGGTCCAACCATAACACCATCAATTTCATCAAAATCCAATAATTTATCTATATTCTCCACAGCTTCAATTGATTCAACTTGAATTATAAAGCTTGAGGTTTCATTCCAACACTTAATATAATCATCAAAATCAAAACCATAAGCATGCGCTCTATTTACTCCATAACTCCTATTACCAACTGGTGGATATTTAAGACATTCAATAATTTCCTCTACTTCTTCAGGAGTATTAACCATTTGTACTATTAAACCATCTGCTCCAGATTCTAATAGCGGTTTAAAATAATCATTTGAATGAGAAACAGGACGAGGAAGGCATGGAGTTCCTTCACTTTGGCTAGCAGCAATTATGCGTTGAGCCTGTTCAATTGATATAGTGGAATGCTCCATATCTATTGCGATAAAATCAAATCCAGCTCTAGCAAAAGTCTCAGTAATTGAAGGATGCGCAAATGATATCCACCCAGCAAAAAGTCGCTCTCTGTTACGTAACTTTGTTTTTAAATCAATACGTGCTTTTAGTATATTTTTCATTATTTCATTTAATTATCACAATAAATTAAGTCAAAAAATCTAACTTAGTGAGACGATGACGTACAGGGCCATCGTAGGGAAAGTAAAATGGTGGCCTAATTGAGTAGTAATTTTGATGCCAAGGACAGTAATCATCTGCTAAAATTTTATCAGTCACCTTCCACGGATAGTCAAAAAATCGTATTTCAGTACCATCAGGTAATACTTTTTCTTCACGGTTACAACAATAAAATGATAATTTTCTTTCTTTAGCAATTGAGTAAAGATCATCGAAATAAGCATTTATTACAGAAGGATCCATTTCTTGCATAGACACCATATTTAAAGCAAGATCAATTGGACATTGTTGGAGAAGTTCATGGTTTTGTGCTTGAATTGCTATAATAGAATAATCATTCTCACTCGCATCAAAGGCACAGTCAACATCCTCTTTTTTAGTTACCAGTGCAACTGTCGAATTAAACTTCGTCTCTCCTAGCCATTTTTTCAAATACCATAAATCAACTAAAAGAGTTTTCGTTAAATTAACAAGAACAACTTTTCTTGAATATCCGCTAGCTAGAATTAAAGATGTCATTGAAGCGAATCCATCACCAATTACACATGATGTTGATTCTTTTAATGTTTTTATTTCAGAAGAATGATGCATCAAAAATGCCAGGGTAATAGATTGCCTGAGCACATCTAAATCATAAGCTCTCAATTGCTTACTAGTAATTTCTTTTGCTATTTTATCAACAAAATAAAAATCTTTATATATCCTTCCAAACTTCCGATACCGTTTTTGTAGTATATGATGAAATAATCGATATAACCCTCGATATGGTTTTTTATTTCCACCAAAACCTTGCAAACCCTCAAACTTATTATTTTTGAATGAAAAATTTGAATGATACTTTTGCCAGTGTGAACTTTCACTCGCATCCGTTTCAGTTATTTCAGCAGTAAGAAATTCAATTGCCTTATCCCCAACATATGTCATTTATTAATTCCAAGTAGTGCTTTTATTGCCGGGTGCAAATGTAATAAGCCAACCAAAGCTCCTTTATCATTAACAACAGGTAAATCCCAAATCTGTTTATCTTCCATTATAGTGATAGAGTCTTTTAATAAAACATCAAACTTAACAGTAATCGGATTACGTATAGCATGATCAAGTGCGTCATCAATAAAAAAAGCTGAAAATGGTTTTTGAACTTTTAATAACTTCCTCCTAATATCTCCATCAGTTAAAACCCCAAGAAGTATATTGTTACTATCAACAACACATACTATCCCTAGTTTTGTTCTACCCATTTCTTCAAGTGCTTCTTTAAAAATTATTGTTTCCCCAATCAGTGGGCAACTATTAAGTGGGAGCATAACATGCTTAACAAGCATAGTTTCAGTTTTCTGGGTGGACATTATCTTCTCCATATTTATCTAATAATTCAAGGCGCATTTCATGCATAAATTTGGCTTGACCAAGAACATTTTCTAAATATTGAATATCAAGCACAGTATTTGCGTCTGACAATGCATTCGGAGGATCATCATGAACTTCCATAAATAATGCATTTATACCACATGCAGTAGCAGCACGTACTAGGTGAGGTATAAACTCACGTTGTCCACCAGAAATATTTCCCATTGATGTTGGCATTTGAATTGAGTGCGTTGCATCAAAGCATACTGGGTATCCTGTTTCAGACATAATTGGGAAACTCCGCATATCATTAACTAGCATATTGTAGCCAAGAAATGTCCCTCTATCAGCTAGAAGAACTTGATTATTACCAAATGATTCAATCTTTCTAACAGAATTTTTCATATTCCAAGGACTCATATACTGACCTTTTTTTAGATGTATTGGACGATTTGTTTCTGCTGCTGCTCTAAGTATTGATGTTTGACGACATAAATATGCAGGTACTTGTACCATATCACAAACTTCACCAGTTGCAGCAGCCCAGGTAGGTTCAGAAAAATCTGATACAACAGGAATACCAAATTCATCTCGTACATTAGCTAATATTTGTAATCCATGATCTACTCCTAAGCCATGAAAACTTTCTGGAGATGATCGGCAATCTTTATCATAACAAGATTTATAAATCCAAGAAATCCCTACACGATGGCAAATTTCTCCTATTTCATCAGCCATTTTAAATGCATGCTCTCGACTTTCTATAGCACAAGGACCACCAATAAATACGAGGGGTAATTTACTACCGATCTTTACTTTAGTAACCTTACCATAACCTACTTCGATTATTTTTTTATCCATAAAAATATCCATTATATAAATTAATGAGATTTTTACATTATACTTACTACTTATTTGGATTGATAAATGTAAAATCGTTTTACTATTGGTAGTTTATTTAAATATTACTAACTTACTTTATTTTCACTATTAGTAATATACTGTAAACTGTTTCTTTGTAAAATGGACAGTCCTGCCATTTTAGATTCACTATGTGCAGAAAACTTAGTCTTTTTAACATCCTTAACTTTCAAGAAATCATTTCCTGGAACAAAATTTAAATGTAAATGAGACCGAAATGTATAGGGTTTTAAATCAACTCGATGTAAGCCATTAGGATCGAAAATTACTAATGTACCTGATTTCCCTACACAAGGAATAATTTCAAAATTATCTATCATATACTTCTCTGAATAATAATAATCACTATTCGATAAATATTCTCGATGAGTACGATGACTACCCTTTGCATAAAACATACAACTATCAGACACATTAATATCACTAAGAAGTACGTGTGCAGTCATTTGATTGACCGTATCATAATGCCAAAAATCATTAAATCCTGCCACTTCTAACTTTTTTTCATTGCCTAAGTGTGTACAATTTATACCAGGGTAATGTCGAAGATATGGTTGACAACCATAAAATTTAGCTAAAATACTTAAAAGCATAGGTTCAGTTGCAAACTTAAAAACATCAGGATCATTCAGGTCTAAACTAAAACGATAGTATTTATCTCTAGGAAGAAAAGTCTCAGGATTTAATTCATATCTTTCAAGAAGGTTATTTGCATTTATTTCTAGATAACCAGGTATAAAAACTATCCCATCTTGATTTAAAATCTCAATATATTCATTCCATTTTGGCAGGAGCTCTAACATACCACTAACTGGTGTTGCCAAGGATAAAACTGAAGGTAAGGGGATTATTTGCCCATACATAATTTTTTTGAAAAATCGTTTAGGCCTAAGAATATTCTTAACGCAGAGAACAATAAAATTATCACTCCCGAAATAGCGACCATAAAAATACTGTCTATTACGTTGAAACAGTAGTTTTAATAAAAACAATACCGTACCATGAATAAATTTTACTATAATAACAATAGGCTTTATCAAGAATTATCCCTCACTAACTTTCCATACCATTAAGGTACATCATTTTTGAGCAGATAACCATTCACGTAACTCCTTCTTCCCTATTAGCATATCAATACCATGTGAGGCTCGATCGTCTTTTTGACACATTCCAAAAGGATCATAATAAATTGAAGGTATATTCAACTCACGAGCAATTAATGCTGTTGAAGTAAATGGCATAGAAATAACAAGAGTACTTGCTTCGATCAATGTATATGCAGAAAGATCAGGGTCGACATTGATTATATTTTCACTTTTATTCAAAACTTTAGAAAACTTACGATATTTTGGATGTGCAATCGATCCAATATTACGCTTCCGTTTCCAAATAACTGAATAACCAAATTCATCAGCAACTTGTTGTATATCTTTTAGAAATTCAATGCAATTATGTGGCACATAATATTCAAAATCAACACTTAGCAAGTTGAACATTGAGCTACGAAATGGTGTCACATCAAATACAGTTATTGTTTTATTTTTAATTTCTGGAGTCATCATATTATTTGATATATCAAACCAAATTGGACCCACAACAAGTGCATTTGAGTTATCATTAGTATTTCGGTAAATGAAATCAGCTTGCCACTTATCCCAAACTAAATAACGAGGCCAATTCATATTTTGCCATCCATAAACTGAGCATGGATAACCATCCTGACGTTTAAAATCTTCACAATTAGTAGAATAGAAATAAAAGGTAACTAACGAGCCTTTTTTTTCTGCCTCATATGTCCAGAGTGGACGATAAATCCAATTTGAATTGTGAAACATATATTCTCGCGCTAAAATATCATCACTCATAGTACGCACATGCGCCGCCTTAGCCGCCTGATTTAATAACAATGCATGCCACCAGCGTCCACGAAATAGATCTATCATTGCTAGCAGACTAGCTTTTACTGCCCATGCACTATATTGAATTAAGCCATAAACTGAATTTATTGGAGGAATAGCTGAAGGTAAGTCTGTAATTTCAACTGTTCCAATACTAGTTGAACTAAGACCTTTAATATCATGACAAATCGAATTAAGTTCAGCAACACGTCCATTCCATCGTAAATACCACGTAACAATATCATGGCTTAGATTTTGATTATTCGCCTTTGGTATATTATTAATATTAAGATTATCAAAGTATGTATAACGATTAAGTCCATTGTAAGTAGGTTTTATTATTTCCTTAATACCTTGAAAAATTGTATTCCCAATAACTCTAAACCCCTGAGCGAGAAAAACCAGCATAAAACAATTCCACAAGAGCATCGATCTAATTTTGGCAACTCTCAAGCCAAATGGCTCAAAAATATCATTCCACATGGGCGGAATTGCATAAACTACAGCTGATTCTGATTTACCAAATGCATATAATACAGCTCTGTGAAAATTTAAACTTACAAAATGATAAAGAATATATTGGCGGACCACAAGTTCACCATTACTTGCTGCAACACCAAATATTGTTTCAGAAAAAAAATCACTTTCAATACAGTTAGATGTTGCAAGTGCATTTTTAATAGAACAAATCTTATCCAATGAATTCATATTTTTTAATAATCGATGACCACGTAACATTCGACGTAAACGACGTATTTTAAATCGAAGAACAATCTCTCTTAGCATTAAATTATACGATAACCTATTTTAAATTTGGTCAAAATACGGAATATTAAAAGAATAACGTTCATACCAAGATCTGACAGAATGATTTATTGATAACCTATTAACCCACATTAAAAAATAGGTTCCCTCTAAACTTAGGCAATCCCCTGTAAAAGTCACATCCAGAACACCATTCTTAACTTTAATTTCATAATCCTCTCCCAGTTCAGAGTAATTACTTATACCTAAATCATCAACTAAATTCTGTAACTCATTTCTAATTATATTCAGCAACTTACCTTTATCTAAAACTCTAACCATATGACCGCCATAATCACACTGCCTTATAACGATAGAAAAATCAATATCACTAAGCTCATTAACAAGAGGATGTTCACAGGAACAGTGAACTACCATCTTAGTCATCGAATATTTATTCCAGATTTTTTTTAACAAAATTAGGTAATCTGCAGATTTTAACACTGATAATTCATAAATATTATCATCACAAAAAATAACATAACCTAACACTTTATTTTGATTAGTAATAAGTAAAAATTTAATTTGTTGATTTTTAGATTTCCATAAAATATAACGCCAATATTCAATTGAACGATAACAAGCCCCATATAATTTAGAGTAAATAGATTTATATATATTGCTTACAGCTAATAAATTACTTTCCGTTACATTAGTGAGTTCATAATCTCCCTTGCAAAGAATAGAATCATTTAAACTAAAGTTAATCGTTGAATATTGAGAGAGCCCCCAGAATGAAAATTTATTATAAAAATAATCAACAGCTTTACGAGCAATAAGAACTAAAAAAAGCACATCTCGTTTTTTGCATTCTTCAATAGCTTGATTTATTAATTTTTTCGACAACCCAAATCCACGGTGTGATTCAGAAATACAAATCGAACTCAAAAACGTACCTTTTATCTTTTTACCACCATGGTAAAAAAAACGATCAATAAGAAAACAAACACCACAGACCTTATCACCGTCAACAATTATCACTACATCATTTCCTAAAAGAATACCAACCGGCGACAACAATTTTTTTTTATTTATTTCTGAGGATACATTATCTTGACCCTTAAAGATCTGAGCAGCAAGTTTTAACGCATGCGTTATTTCATTTGAATTACGAGCACATCCAATATACATAGCACTTACAGTATTTCAGTTTTTGGTGACTTTATATTTTCAATCATTTCATTTAACCAACTTCCTGTAACATCTTGATGAATTGGAACAGGTAAAACAGTAATCAACTTTCGAGCAACTTTTCCTTCGATCTTTTCAAATGTTATAAATCCGCTAACCACTCCCCATTGATATAGATCCTTCTCTGAAGCAGAAAAACTGACTGGAACCACAGAAGGAAGTCGATACACTGGTTTAGATAAACATTCGATTGCAAATGGCCAGATTTTATCTAAGTTTTTACGACGTTCAACGACAAAACTATTCCATTTTTTAATTGCCATAATAATTTCACCAGCTTGAAAACGTGAAACACTCCCAACTTCACATTCATTAGCAGCCCAGTAATAATATATGTTTTTAACTTTGTATGATAACAATCTAAGAATCCATTGAAACAAGCCACTTTTTTTATTATTTCTGAAAGCACGAATTTTAATGGCTGTATCCTCATCCTTGCACCATAGCACTCCACCAGATGTTGTACCAAGAATTTTAGGGAAAGACCAAATTTCAAAGTTACCTCCTCCAGGAAATAATGTAGTGCCTGGAATACAAAGTGTATCAACGCAATCTTCAATAGAATTTTTATTCAAGTTAGTTTCCTGAACATATCCCCATTGGTGATAAACAACTCGTAATGAGGCTTTAGTTGCTGTTGGTCCGGCAAGAGGAGTTGTCACTCTAGAAATCGCATCTAATACGCAATGACTTGCGTATGGAAAAACACCAACAAGATTTCCTCTTGTTACGCCACTCTCTTCCAAAGCAAGAGTAATAGCAGAACGACCACTGGAACATAATACTGGATATCCAGTTGGAAACATGCTTTGAAGTAGTTCTTCTATCTCCCTTACCGCAGTCAATCGATATATCGAGGCAACTCCTCTAATAATGTTTGGTTTCGGCCAAAGAAAATAACTTTTCGACGTTCTGTTTAATTTCGTATTTACCATTTTATACTAATAGGATTTTATTAAAAATCGTATCAAAAAGCATTACTATTAAAATATTTTTAAACATCTAAATATTATTACAGCTTCCTATTAAATTACAGGAGTATTTATAGGTCTCTAACTTAATTCTTTCTATTTAACTGGAAACTTGCCGCCACTAAATTCAGTACAGTTTTGAACTTGAAAATATAGTTAATCTTATACCAAACATAAATTTATAAACGCCTTTCAATTTCCCTTACCATCATTTCTCTTATTTATGATGGTAAATTTTTATTATAAATAATTTAAGCCGCATTCATACATTTAATTTTTTCAACGCGAGCATAATATAACTTAAAGTAGAATGCATTCATTTATAATTGTAAAAGCGAATGTACTGTTCAACAGTTTGTACAGCCGAGTTATGATACATAAAAGATATATGATTCAATTTTTCTGTTTTTAAGCTTCTTAAAGAATGTTCCAGCACACTATTATCTTAGAAATTACCACATAGTTTTTCCAGCGTATTATTCCTGTTGCTACAGATCCTGATATATCCATTACCTATCGAGTGCTTCTGTACTTTGGTATAATAAGCTATAATTCTGTTAAATTTTATTAAACCATTACACCTAATGTAAAATCACGTTTGCATATTATTCAGATTCAGGTCAAACAAACGTCATATTTCCTTCTTCTCTAATGTTAACATACCTAAACGCAACCATTTCTCACCACCAAAACCTACTTTAAATTTTGAGATATTTAATTCTTTTTCTTCTTGTTCATCACCAGCTGAAACATTACGAGTTAACTTTAACTCCCCCATCTCAAGCCAGTCACATCCTAGTTTTTTCGCATGTATCATAGCACTCCAAATCAGAACATGGCTTAGTGGCTTATCCCACATATCCCTATTTGACGCTGAAACACCGTAAAAACATAATTTTTCACTTACTGGAAAAAATGCGGCCGAAACCAATTGATCGGAGTAGTATCCAAAAACACAAAAAGCTTCATTGTTTGCTACCATTCGACTCATTAGATCCCATGTAACACGTGGCCTAGTTTCTCTTCTTGATGCACTAACATGTAATTTTCGAAACATTTCAATAGTATCAGAACTCAAATTATCAGCGGTAATAATATTAATTTGAAGATTGTTTTTGCCCCACTTAATTTCCCCTTTATAGCTTTTACGTAACCCTGTAATCAACTCTTGTTCGGTGTGCTTTAAGTTAATTACTTGGGTAAATACTGTTCTCTGTTTCAAATCACTTTGAATAAGATTTTCGGACATTAATGACAGTCTATTTTCTGTTAAGATATCCAGAAAATTTAAATTAATTTCATTTTTTTTTGCAAAGACAATAATTTCTTCTTGCAAAATTTTACGAATTGCGGATTTTTCTTTTCTAGTTAATTGCTTTTTTTCAATAGTTACTATTGGATAGCCGTACCAAGATAATGTTGTATTATTTTCATGGTTCTTCAATTCGGTTATTAATATCAAAAATAATGGCTCGTTAGCTTTTACTATAATAAATGACTTGTCTTGTGCGTGGCAGTTGACTAATTGTTCTTTATAAAAACTACCCCACAATGGTGTATGAAGAGGGTATTGATATTGACTCGCTTTCCATATTGTACGCCAATGATCTAGAAAATCTTCCTCTCCAGTTCGAACTATTTTCATGTATTAAACCTAAGATATTTACTAGACATACATAGTTTTCAACCCTTCTTCTACAAATTGTTCTACTAATTGTTTCAGTGATGGGTTGCTATCCAAATATTCAATTATCTCAAGCAATGGTATTCTTGGAGCAAGATCTTTGAAATGTTTATATACGTCTCTACATAAAACCAAATCCTCAGGATAATCTATAGTTAGCCTTATATCTGTTCTTTTAATAGATTTTGGAGCATCTAGGCTATTAAGTTTAAAGTTTTTCTTATTTTCCCTAATATACAAACTACATAACTCCGAACGATGCTTGTCATCACCTTCACGATGTGAGCGTTTATAGGCTTCCATAGTCGTTATTTCAAACCCACTACCATCAGGAATGAAATCGAGGACTGACATATCATATCCACCTTTAACATGGGATTTCCATGCTTCTGGGATAGCATCAAAATATGTAAAAGGAGATTCAGTGGTTAAACGAAAAATATCAGTCGCCCCTTCTTTCTCACCACTGGCAATCAATCGATCAAGAACATCTTCTTCATCCCCTATAATGTACGAAATTTTATGTTCAGCCGCTTTTTCTACAAAACAAAGATTATCTACACCTTCAGCAATACCTAATACAATTGCATCAATTGTTTTTTCTTGCTTAAGCCAATCAATAATATAATCCAGCACGGTCAGATTTTTCTCGATATCAAGATTTTGCATAGGTTTTCCATAAAGCCTTGTACCTTGATTTCTACAGGCTAACGCTGCAACAAGCTTTCTGCTCATAGATCATTTTCCATAATTGGCTGATTTTTTTCACCTCTATTTTTTAAGAGTTTACCAATAACATCTTCTTTTTTACGAAAGCAACCAGGAGAACCATCTACACCAACTCGTTTCAAAGCTAAATCTTTTGATTGCAATTTAACACCTGCGTCAATATTACCTTTAAGTACAACCACCTTACCTGATCGGTCTTTATAGACTTTTTCTGCATCAGATACCTCCAGAGATTCATTTCCTAGTGCTAATGTCATGACTTTTATTGCGCTTACGAATTTTTTAAAATTTAAAGGTGTAAGAGCTGAAATAAAATCTTCAATTTCAAGTTCCCGATCTAACGTAATATGTTTTTCAATTACATCAACACCAAGGGCTAGCGCCATCATTGAAAGATAGAAAGCTTCGTCTCCAGAACCTTCACTGTGATCCATAAACCCTAAAGAAATTTCAGGGAAGTTGTGAATGAGTGACTTTATTTTTAGTAAATTATTTTCTTCTATTGATGTGGGTTCCGACTGATAACCATACATTAGCGTTACTTTCGTTTTTCCTTTCGTGAGGGATAACAAATGCTCAATATCATCGACCGGAACGCCACCTATAGATAAAAACAATCTGTCAAATAAATTAACAGCTTTTGTTATAAGTTCAACATTATAAGTATCTGTTGTAGAAATCTTCACTCCATCAGCTTTCATTTTTTTCGCTAATTCTAGGCTAGTTTCACCATATATATCAAAATAAACCTTCGATCCATTTTCTTTTATATATGTAACTAGGTCTTGCCAAATTTTCTCAGACATTTCTAATGAATGAAATAAGTCGTAATATTCATAAGAAGGAACAGCCAATTCATCTGCTATCACTAGTTGATATTTAACAGCATCAGCCCCGGAGTTCACAGCTGCTTTTGCTAACAACTCAGCTAACTTTTGATTTCCTTCAAATCCCTGCGCGACTTCTGCAATAATTTCTACTTTCGCCCTATTATTCATAATTCAAACCTTTTTCTATTATTTTTTTAGAATCCTTACCTACGTTAAAAATAAGATCGATAGTTGATAAATAAGGAATAAAATCAACGAATAATTGCTCATACTCAACTGGTGAATAGCTTAAATAACTATAACTAATACCCTGTGCTCCGAAAAATGATGAATCATCAAGATAATTACTTGAACCAATAGGAGATACGTAATGGTCAGCTTCTAGTTCATTGCAAATATTTGCCAACAACTCATCTTTCTTTCCATTTAAATTTAATGACGAACTACGTAAGGTTTCTATTTTTATATCTAAAACATCAAATATACAATCAACTATTTTAATATTTAAATCAGTTAGATTTGTATGACCTTCTTTTAATATATTTATAAATCTACCCGAATACTCATTAAAATATTCTGCTTTAGAATACGCATGAATTATAGAATCAATGTGATTTGTCGGGAAATCACTGCTTGTGTGGATACACACATCATTTATTTTCTGCTCTCGCGGACCTTTAACGACTGGAACAGTTAATAACATTTCTCCATGAGCTGTTTTTATGCGATTTCTTTGTTGCCACGATCGTCTGGTAAATTGAACAGAGTCTAGATATACAAATTGATCGACACTCATAGCTAATGCTATATAACCAGTCCAAGGTAGATAGGTTGGCTGCATAATGGCAATTTTTTTACTCATTCCTCTACAGCTAGTGCAATTCCGTTATAACCGTAATTGTTCCCATTATAAAACATATATTTTTTACCTTTATGTATAATTACCGCTGCATATTCATTCATTTCATTGTCTACACTATCAAGATCAGGCTTAATACCTGTTAATGAATCATCTCTTTGCCACTGAATTCCATTCATTGACTCAGCATAACCAAGTTCATATGATTTTTCTTTGTGTGCGAACCACATTTTCCATGTAACTCCGTCCTTATATACATATGGTCTCGCTAATGCATTTTCTTTTTCACCTTTAAAATCTATACATACTGTACCCTCGCGTTGCCAATTCTTTCCATCATTTGAAAATGCTATTTTAATGTTGTATCGAGGAAGATCTTTATGTATCCATTCCGTTCCACTGACATAATACATTCGTAATCCGTTTCCTTCTTTTACCACCCAAGGAGCAGTATTTAAAAATGGATCTGTTTTACTTCTTTCGATGATAGGAGCTTCTGAATATCTTTCGAAAGTTTTACCATTATCGTTGCTAATGGCAAGACCGCCAAATAAATGCATACGTACTGTAGAACCAGGATTCCAGCCTATATAATAAAAATATATTTGATTGTTAAATTCTAAGATACAGGATGGAGTAACTCCATTATCATCAAAGCAACCTAACCTCCCTGGTGCAAGTACAGGTTCATTTGAAATTTCTAAAATATTTGTAGGTTCATTCATATTTACGATGAAATAACCGATATGAGAACGATTCTCATCATCACGGCCAGAAAAATATATTTTATAATTATCGACATCGAGTTGATGTGGTGTGGGAATCATGGCGTGCGTACGTGCCCACCACAAACTACCATCTGGTTTATAAATCAACCCTTTTTTTTTCCATTTATAGGGGGTTGTTCGAGTAATAATATCGTTAATCATTCTAAATCCCAAACTCTCTCTTCATTAGCATGCGTGCTCGCTTATCATCTCTCTCATAGAGAGTACTCTGTGCACCAAGAACAACGCTTCCTCCAGAGATATTCTTTGTTATGGAAACACCCATAGCAATAAATGAATCATCGCCTATTTCAGTGAAATCTCTTATGCATGAATTCACACCAAAAAAACATCTTTCACCTATTTCACAATGCCCTGAAATTACTACATGAGATGATATATAAGTGTGATCGCCAATTAAACTACCATGACCAATATGATTGCCTGACCAGATCATCACATTGTTACCGATCTTTACTGTTGGTTGAATTGTCTGATTTTCAAGAATAAAGCAATTATCTCCAATAGCTAGATCAGGCCATGTCACTGATTTTGAGCACACATAGGATGCAAGTTTATAACCAGCAACCTTGGCTTGTTTATATTTATCCTGACGTAATTGATTAAGCTTTGAATAAGAAAGTGCGACGTGCATGTAATTTTCTTTTGGAGGGAAGCGTTCATTCACTTGACTAAAGGGAATCAAAGGTAAGCCATGTAATTGCTCTACATTAACGTGGTCATCATCAACTGTGAATGCAACCACACGGTAATTGCTATCATTATTAAAATAATAGTATGCTAACGCTGCAATTTCAGCTGAACCAAAAATAATAAGTTGCTTCATAGTTTCAATCCTTCACTAACTGACTTTCTAGCCACAGCAACTAAAAAATCGAGTGGTAAAGTCATGAGCGTTTCTATGACCCTTCCCGTTTCAATATCGGAAAAATATTTTGATAGATAATAGTTCAAGTAACGTTCATTATCGAAGAAGAAAAACCTTTCTCCATTTCGAAACCCAAAATTCTGAATCAAATTAATATGTTCGCCCATAAGCTTTGAGCGTTTATAAATTTCATGTTCGGGTCCAACAGTCGATAGACAAACTGCTCCACCTACCTTTAATACTCTTCTATATTCAGCAAAAGCATCTAGAAGATATGTTTCTGTACTTTCATAATGAAGTGTATTTATAGAAAGAATTAGATCAAAATAATCATCAGGATATGGGATTGCTCGATTAGTACCTTCACAAAACTCCACTTTATCATAGCCACGAGCATTCATTACTTTTTTTGCATTCACAGTAATTTCTGAATGAATATCTACTCCATAAACCTCACAACCTAAATCGGCAAATGGTATTAGATTACTTCCAAACGCACAACCAACATCCAAAACTTTCCAAGTAGACTGTGGTTTAAGTGGCTTTTCTAGGTAACTACCGAAAACCAACTTTAACATAACCTCATTTGGATACTTAGGATAATTACCTGCATCGAGTTCACTTAGAAACTCTTGGTTCCATTCTTGTTTTTGCATCATTCTCCTTTCTTACTCAAATAGTTTTTTTGAACATGCATTACATACTTAGTTATAAGTATGTATGAAACGCCAATATAATTATAATTGAACTGTTTATGCAGTTAGAAGACTTCTTTCCTGTCATTGTATTTATTATACAATACTTACTACTGTAGTTTTTTGACCAAATCCCAACTCATACGAGTACCTCTTTCAATTTTTTTTGTAACCGTCATACCCAACAGAGCATCGAGATTTCTCACAGGCAATCCATAACCAGGTCTGATTGAACGCAAATTATCCTTTGTTAAAGTCTCACCCTCTTCCATATCCTTTACAATGTATAACGATCTACGTGCAAGTGAGCTATTTTCACTTTTAACTGTCCCATAGTGGATGGTACCTCGTGCTTGCCAAGCAATTTTCGACTCTTTCACTAATGACATAAATTCATTTGGTTCCATTGAAAAGGCCGCGTCTACTCCTCCTTCGGCCCTAGATAATGTAAAGTGTTTTTCAATAACAGTTGCTCCTAAGGCCACACTTGCTATTGCAACTCCAATGCCCATCGTATGGTCTGATAATCCAATCTGACAGCCCAATAATTTTTGCATATGAGGGATTGTTAATAAATTTGCCTCATTAGGGTCAGCTGGGTAAGCCGCTGTACATTTCAATAGTATAAGATCTTTACAACCTGCTTTCCTCACAACTCTAACCATTTCGCCTAAATCAGCTACAGTAGCCATTCCAGTAGAAATAATAACTGGCTTACCTGTTGCAGCTACTTTGCGAAGAAGTTTGAAATCTGTATTTTCAGTTGAACCTATTTTATAACATGGGCAATCAAGCTCTTCGAGAAAATCAACAGCTGTTTCATCAAAAGGACTACTGAAATACATCAATCCTAATTCCTTACAACGATTGAAAATATCTTTATGCCATTCCCATGGTGTAGAAGCTTGCTGATAAAGCTCATACATCGAGAGTCCATGCCATAAACTTTTTGGGTCGTTTAAATAAAAATCACCATCTTTTTTATCAATTGTTAGAGTATCTGCAGTATATGTTTGTAACTTAATTGCATGAGCACCAGAAGCAGCAACTGCATCAACAATTTCTAACGCACGATCCAGTGACTGATTATGATTACCCGACATTTCTGCAACAATCAGAGGCTCACAACTGGGACTGATTTCTCGGCCATTAATTTCAATTGTATTTTTCATATAATGATTTTAATCTTTATTTCATACAGTAAGGATTCGTCAGCTTTGATGATCTATTTGCAACCATTTTCACATTCAAACCATGTGAATTCAATTTTGTATATCTTAGAAATATAGATAATGTCTTTCCATAAAATCTTGATTATTTGCTAATTTCATTTTGTAGAACAACAATGCTTTACAATCTCAGTGAGAATTCGTTCCGTTCCTTTACCATCTATCATTTTCCGGCCAACCATAGCCATCATTACTCGCGTTTCATAATTATCAAGTAAGCTCCTTACATGAGTAGCAACCTGCTCTGGCGTTACACTAACACCAAGGTCGATCGAAGAACCCATATTTGCAAAGGCTCGGTTGATTAACTCATGAACATCATCGATTGAAATTAAGATTCCTGGTGTAGCTGTTGCTGCTAATTCGTACTTTATTAGACCAGTTGTCGCTATTGCCAAGTCACACCACATCATATGCTCAACAAGCATCTCAGGTGAATCTATAAATACAATCGATATCTTGGAATTTGATACGATACTTCTAAGTGTTGCCTTGACACCTTGATCAAATAGCGGACCAACAATTACACGAACTTCTAAGTGTATAGGTATCCGATCAATACCAGCTAATACCAAAGCGGTAAGATTATTAGGGTCGCTCCCACCACAACTTACAAGTATCCTATCTGCAACCTCACGTACAGTTCGTTCCTGTAACTCTAAGTAAGCCGAAGATAATACAGCGTATGCAGGACCTTTAAGAATATTATAATGTGTATTATCTGAAATAGTCACACCAACATATGGAACGACCAAAACATCAATAGGCATATCAGACATCTTATTGGAAAGTGCCTGCACTCCCAGAGCATCAATCAAAACTACTTTTCGGATCCACTTACGAATATCATTTAATACTTGCTGAATACAGCTCACATCAGGAAATATTTTCTGATGTGAGAAATCTGCCACAACAACATCTGTTACAGAAAAGTAATTCTGAAGAATATCGGCTAATTGATTTTTTAATGCTGGAATTGGTTCCACCAAACAATCATAACCAGCATATTCTACTCGCGAAAATGCATCTTTATCACCGAACAGCAAAAATGAAATTGAAAAATCTCTTTTAGAAGCATGTTCTGCCAGAGCTAGACAACGACTGAGGTGACCATATCCCAAATCATTCCCAGCAATGGTAATAAAAAGTAAATTTATTAGTTTCGCCTCATTTATGCACGTATTTATACACATCTTATTTTAGACTTACTTAATTTTGCTTACGGAAAACAGGTTTGACTACCGCACCTTCAATCATATTAAACATACCTTTTCCTTCTGCAGCTTTTTTCATTACTTTGAGAGCATCACGAATACACTCAATAGCAAAATCAATATCTTCCTTTTTGTGTGCATAGCTTGGAACCACATATGGCATCAACAAACCTCGTGCAACTGTCTCTTGCAAAAATAATGTACGTGCTGTCATCGAAATCTCGCCAGATTCGTCCCTGAATGCGAAAGCAGGCTTCACCCCATAACCAAAAACATCGATATATTGTTCTGCACCAATATCTTTCGCTGCATCACGTACACCATCCATTAACGCATTCCCTACTTGCCAAAAATGCGTAACAATGTTGTGCTTACGAATTTGTTTGATACTTGCAATGCATGCAGCTAGGCTGTGCGTCTCACCTCCATGCGTTGTCGAAAGTAAAAAAACCCGTTCTTGTTCATGGTCAATTCCACCAATACTCATGAATTCACGTTGACCAACAAGAGCACTCACCGAAAATCCATTTGCCATTCCCTTACCAAACGCTGAAAGATGTGGCGTAACACCCACCATCTCTTGCGCACCACCAAGTGCAAATCTAAAGCCAGATACAACTTCATCAAAAATCAAAAGAGCACCGTTTTTCTCGCAAAGAATTTTAAGTTTTTCAAGAAACCCATTTTTCGGTTCTTCAAAAGAAACTGGTTCTAGAAGAAAACATGCAATCTGTTCTGGATATTTATCAAAAAGGTTTTGACAACTCTCAATATCATTGTAATTATATTTAAGCGTAAGTTTTTGAGTCTCAACTGGAACACCACGATTCATAACTGTTGATCCTATAAACCAATCATGAATGGCATTAAATGCGTCTGATGAACAACGCGCAATATATTCTCGCCCAGTATAGGCACGTGCTAGTTTAACTGCAGCCGTTACTGCATCAGAGCCATTTTTCCCAAACTTAACCATTTCCGCTGAAGGAATAAGATCAACAAGAAGTTCTGCAAGTTCACCTTCAATAACCGATGGCCGACAAAAGTTTACTCCTTTAATTAATTCTTTACGAACAGCATCAAGGACCGGTTCATATGCATGTCCTAAAGTCACTGTCCCAAGAGACATTGCCATATCAACAAATTCATTCCCATCAACATCCCATAATTTACATCCAAGTCCTTTATCTATTATTTTAGGAGCATTAATAGGAAACTGATCATCACCTTTACTATAAGTATGAGCACCTCCAGGAATTAAAGAATTTGCTCTTTTTGAAAACTTGATATTAGATTCTGATTTTAATTTTATCTTCTTCATCATTTATTCAGTACCCAAGTATATTTTTATACACAATTCTGAAAATTCATTAATTAAATCCGACGTTTTCTCGTCGTCTGCTAAACAGTCAATATTTGAAGAGAATCCAGTTAATGTCATCTCTGGAAAAATTATAAGATCTGATTTATGTTCTGAAAATAAACGTGCAAGTTCAGAACATAAAGTAATATTAGCTTCTTTATCCTCCCATACTTGTTCTAAAAGAGTTAACGCAATCCTCACAAACTATCCCAACGTGCAGGATTAATCAAATCAATATCACTTTGCATAAATTCTTTTGAATATGAAGGTTCTGATCCTAGGGATGCCTGAATAACCTCTCTCATTTGCATCAAACTATCAACACCAACTATCACTTTATTAACCTCCTTAAAAGACATTACATATTTTAAGCATGCTTGTAGAGATCCCATTTTATTTTGCTTAAGCCATTTTTCATAAGCAAACCACGTTAACGACCAACGATTGAATTTTTTTGGACGTTCAATTGATTTCATTAATAGTAACCCTTGAAGAAATACTGAACGAACGTGTAATTCAATATTTTTCTCAGTCAAACGACTCATCCAACCAGTTTCAATTAAGCGATTATCTAAAACGTTAAATGGTGCTTGAATTATATCAAATTGAAAATTATTAAATAATGCGTCAAGCTCTGTTGTATCATATATTGAGACTCCAATTTTATTAACTAGACCTTCTTTTTTGAGTTTTATTAGTGAATCATATAAATAATTTCCATTTGATTCTTTTAGTTGCATTGGACAATGCAAAAGAAGGCCATCAAGTCGATCTATTTTTAATCGAATTAATGCTTTTATTACAGAATTAAAAACCCATTGTTCAATATCACTACATCCATCAGGTATTGCAGGTAACTTTGATATAACTTGCCAATCTGTTATTCCTATATTACCTAATCTTTGCTCACTATCACCATATCCAATTGCCGTATCAAGAGTATCCAAACCATTATTTCTTGCAAATTTTAAAATTTCAAATCCTTCTTGTTTTGATATTTGACCACACTGATTTGCTACACCATAATTTAGTCCAAATTGAACTGTACCAAGAGCTAATTTCACGTAAAGACTCTCTATTTAGGTTCTCAAAATTAATTAAAACATGTAATTAAAGAATCTATCACTTTGCTTTGTTCTTCTTTAGTTAAGTCATAATATAAGGGGATAGTTAGCGTTGTATCATAGTATTTTTGTGTCTTAGGATAATCGGAAATCTTATAACCTTGAAATTCATAATAAGGGTGCATTGGAATTGGTATATAGTGTACTTGAGTACTAACGCCTTTCATTGATAACCTCTTCATGAGGTTATGACGTGAAGTATTAGTTTTTTCATAATCGATCTGAATTACATAGATATGATGTGAACTCTGAGTCCTACCCATTAACTGCTTCAACTCAATAGACTCTATATTTCTAAAAGCATCATCATAATTTAATACTAGCTCTCGCCGCCGATTAAGAAACTTATCAATCTTTTTCATTTGAGATATTGCCAACGCACTCTGAATATCGGTTATGCGATAATTAAAACCAAGACTTTGCATCTCGTAATACCACATTTTTAATTCGCCATCTTCAATAGCATTTGAAGTATTTATTAATTTATCATCAAGAAAACTAACTCCAGGAAACTCAAAATTTCCTTTACATATTCCATGACTACGAAATTTTAAGAGTCGTTGAAAAAGAACCTCATTATTTGTCGTAATCATCCCCCCCTCGCCAGAAGCAATTCCTTTTACGGGATGAAAGGAAAATACAGTCATATCAGAATAGCTACAATTACCTACTTTACTACCATCTTTATATAAAGCACCAAGCGCATGAGAAGCATCTTCTATGACTGTCAAACCTGAATTATATGCAATATTTTTAACTCTCTCCATATCACAAGGATACCCTGCAAAATGAACAGGTATAACTGCCTTGGCCTTAGATGACTTTTCAGTCAATTTCTGTAACTCATCAATGTCCAAATTTAATGTTTTAGAATCTATATCGACTAATACTGGAGTTGCTCCTACATAAAGAATACAATTTGAACTCGCTACAAATGAATTTGTAGTTGTATATACCTCGTCACCAGAGGTTATCTCTGCAGCTAAACATGCTAAGTGTAGTGCTGCAGTTCCACTTGAAACGGCTACAGCATATTTTGCACCAGTGTAACTAGCAATCACCTGTTCAAATTCTGCAACTTTAGGACCTTGAGTTAAAGCTCCATTCCGAAGTACTTCAACTACTGCACTAATATCGTCTTCATCTAAAAAATGTTTACCATATGGAATCATATTTTTTGTATTTCCGCTGCAAGTCCACTTATATACTGTTGATGCAGTAGATCGACATGCTCACTAACATCTCCAATTTTTCTATCTAATATTTCACATACTTTTTTATTTGATAAACTCATATCACTTGGCCGATTAATTAGATTGGGTTGATTTTTGAAACTACCCTTTATTATTAGTGATTTATCAAAATTAAATTTATCAGCTATTATTAATCCAAATTCATATTTTGATAACCGTTCATCCCCAACAACGTTATATATACCAGCTGCTTTTATTTGAACTAAATCATTAACTGTATAAGCAAGCTTACCTGTATATATAGGTGTATAATATACGTCATCAAATAATGTTACTGTCTCATTATGTTCTAAAGCGTTAATCACCATATCACTAAAAGAGTTTCTATACGACGCTCCAACGCCATAAAAATTTGTTCTTACAACTAAACTTTCTGGATATTTATTTAAAACTCGTTTTTCTGCTTCTGCTTTGGTTTTTGCATATACATTTTGAGGTGATACAGGATGGTCTTCTTCAACATTTATTATATTTCCTGAAAATAAATGATCAGTTGATATATGTACTAACTGTATTTTACAATCCGCACAAACTTTCGCTATGTTTTCAGCTAAATTAACATTAATCTGTTGAGCTAGTTCTGGATTCGCCTCACATTTCTCTATATCAGTTAAACCTGCAGTATGTATAACTAAAGAAGGTTTAAGATTTTCCAAATTATTCTTAAGTTCACTAATAGAATCAAGACTAAAATTTGAAACAGAGGTACCAGCCATACAAATATTTCGCTTATTTAACACAAGATTTATATTGTATAATTCCCTAAATGTTTGAGCCCAATTAAGTGCAAGTAACCCAGAACCACCTGTAATTACTAAATTATCTTTCATATACTATAATTATTCTTATATATTACCTATCTTTGTTTTATTCGAAACTATCCAAGCTTTTAACTCACATACTTTCATCCAATTAGTATTATTATCTGATGTATAAATAAAATTTTCAGCTACTTTTATGCCACCATTAATTCTAGATTTATCTGAAGACAACTTATGTATGGATGGAAGAATTTTATAATGATCGTCATATTCGAATGTGTGAGGTGCATCTTCTAGTCCAATCATTTGTTCGTGAATTTTTTCACCTGGTCTTATGCCAATAATCTTGTGGATAGCATTATCTGATACGGCTTTTGCAATATCAGTAATAACCATAGATGGTATTTTTTTAACGTATATCTCTCCACCCTTCATGTCATTAAAAGCATGCCAAACTAATTCTACGCCTTGCTCTAAACTAATCATAAAACGTGTCATTCTTGTATCAGTAATGGGTAGTTCACCTTTTCCAGCTAACGAGATAAAAAATGGGATTACCGATCCTCGAGAACCCATAACATTACCATATCTCACAACTGAGAAACGAGTTTCATGAGTGCCGACATAAGCATTCCCTGCTACGAATAATTTATCTGACGCTAGTTTAGTTGCTCCGTACAGATTAATTGGATTACTTGCTTTATCTGTAGATAACGCCACGACCGATTTCACTTGGTGATCAATACAAGCGTCAATTAGGTTCATCGCACCGTTAATATTAGTCTTAACACACTCAAATGGATTATATTCTGCAGTAGGAACAATCTTTGTTGCAGCTGCATGAACGACATAATCAATACCATCTAAAGCTCTAGAAAGCCTATCTTTATCACGAACATCTCCAATAATAAAGTTTACACGATTATCACCTTCAAACTTTTGCGCCATTTCCCATTGTTTCATCTCATCACGCGAATAAATAACAATTCGATTTGGATTATATTTAGCTAGAGTCATTGGTATAAAAGTATTACCAAAAGAACCTGTACCACCAGTAATTAAAATTGATGAATTTGAAAGCATAATTTTCTCATAATTTATGATTATAAAATTTAAAACCTGAATTTTTTCTTATTGAGACTTAACAATTTGATTATCTTTTTCTAAAACTAACTCAGGTATACCCTCATCCACAATACTTCCATGTTCTAGTCGATAAATACGATTACAATGTGCAACGGTAGTAAATCTATGAGCAATGATAATAATCGTTTTTAATCCTTGTAAATCTTTCACAGATTGCATCACACTATTTTCTGTTCTGTTGTCTAATGAACTGGTAGCTTCGTCTAATACCAAGACTGAAGGATTATGATATAAAGCTCGAGCAATACCAATTCGCTGTCGTTGACCACCAGATAACCTAACACCACGTTCACCTACAAAGGTATCGAGACCATCATCCAAACTGCTAACCAAATCCTCTAATTGTGCTAATTTAATCGCATGATGAACAGCTTCATAATCTATATTTTTATCTGTTATTCCAAATGCAATATTTCGCACTAATGAATCATCAGTTAAATAAATTGTTTGTGGTACATATCCAATTTCACTTTGCCATGCTCGAATATTGTCATGAATATTGTTAGAATCAACTGTAATATGACCACTATCTGGTATTAGTAAGCCTAATATAACATCAACAAGCGTACTTTTTCCTGCACCACTAGAGCCAACAAATCCTACAGATTCGCCTTTTTCGATAAAAACTGAAACTTCATTTAAAGATCTTATACTACTATTAGGGTAACTATAATTAACATTGGCAAGTTGAATTTCAGATGAAAATTTAAAAATATTTTCAGTACAATTCTCATTATCTTGATATTTAAGAGAGAGTTCATCATGTAAAACTTCAATAACAGGTAACCCATATCGCATTGACTGAATTGCTGTAAGCACTCGGCTAATTGATGGCAACAATCTAAAAGCAGATGCTACAAACAAACCCAAAGTAGGTACTAAACTCGCCATATTTTTACCTTGGTTTAGTAGAATCATTACTAATAACGTAAGGCTAACCACAACAAGTAACTCTAACCAAAATCTTGGTATTTTGCCTAATGCTGCATGGTACTTAGCTACCCGAGCACTTTCTTTATTATGTTTACTATATTGATTTAAAAATTCGATTTCGCGTCCAAATAACTTAACTTCTTTTATACCTGCAAGACCTTGTTGAAGGTGTTGTAAACGTAATCCTTCGTTATACAATCTGGTCTCCCCCCACCCTATAATTTTTGCATGTGTAAAGTAATAAAATAAATAACCAGCAATACCAAGAATACAAACTACTGTTAAAGCACCTACAGGTTCTACTACCACTAATAAAGTTGCTACTCCACCTAATATCATTAACTCAGTTATTATTACTAACATCGGTGTTACTGCATTTGCACAAAACAAACTCACTTCATTTATAGTATTTCGTATTAACAAAGATGAATTCCGTTGTAAATGAAATGTATAAGGTTGATAGATATAAATATTATATAAGCGCTGTGAGAATTGTTCTTGAATTTCGAAAGTGAAATGTGTTTCTTTCCATGCTAAATAAGAAAGAAAAATAAATTTAACAAAAAACACAACAACTAATAGATACAATCCACTTAGTACTAACGTTTGTTGATCTAGTAGTACCAATTGAGGAAAATACTCAGCTAAAAATCCATTATTAGTTACAAAATCACTTTGTGTCATTATACCGAGAGCAGGAATAACTAATCCAATTCCAAGCAATTCTAGAAACATACCTAAAACCATAAATATTACTAATATTACGAGTTTTCGTCGTTGTATATGATTTAATAAACTCCATATTTTTTTTATTGAAGCTAATAAATTAGTAGATTTAGTCATTCATTTTTCCAACCAGCTCCAACTTTGTAAGCTATAAATAGCAAAGGAGCTAATGCAATAATTGTAAGTATTGGAGCATAGAATTGGTAAATAGAAGCTAAAAATGCAATTGGAAACAACCAAATTACATTTAAAATTAATATACCAACAGTTATTTTTTGGTGCGAATTATAATATCTAGATATTATTTGATATGAATGACTTCGATGAGCTTCATGCCATTTTCCACCACATAGAATTTTTCGAAATAACGTAAATGTAGCGTCAACTACAAATACTCCTAATAATATTAACCAGCTCCAAATATTAATAAAATCACTACTTGATGAGATTATTGCAAATAAACCAATTGTAAAGCCTAAAAATCCACTACCAGCATCCCCCATAAATATTTTAGCCGGAGACCAGTTCAATATAAGAAACCCAGCTACACAGACACTTAAAAGTAAAAATATTTGAGGGATTTCAGTATTTCCATTAATTAGAAATATAAACGTCGCCCCTAATAAAACTGTTATAGCTTCAACACTCGCTACTCCATCAATACCATCCATAAAATTATATAAATTTAACATCCAGACTAAGATAAGAGAATAAAACAAATATGTTAAAATCGAAAAATCAATAGTTACAGAAAAAAAATGAATACTTGGGAAATGAGGAATAAAATATAACGATATAAATGCTGAGCAAAAATGAATTAATAATCTTATTTTTGTTGGTACATAACGATGATCATCCCAAAACCCAATAACAGACACTAATAATCCACCACTTAGCAAACTTAAAAATAAGCCATTACCTAAATCAAAAAATTCTTCTTTAAAGAAGATAAGCCCCAAATAAAAAACTATAATTATGGCAACACCACCACCACGTGGCGTGCTTACCCCATGTGAAGTTCGAAAACCAGGATGGTCTATTAAGCCAGCTTTATTAGCATAATCAAGCGCCTTCTTAGTAATTAAGTAAGTAGCAATAAAACTACAGATTAAGAATAAAATAAAATAAATTGACATTATTTATTATTTTACCATAAATTAATCTTTGTTTTGTTTCAATTTTTTTGCTTCCTTTCGTAACTCATTAAGTTCAATTATTAATGCGTTATACTCTGTTTGTTTGAAATTCAAAAATCTTAAAGTAACTTTTGCTTTTTCTTCTATACCTTTTGGTGTTAAAAAATATGCATAAGATTTTTTTTGGGGGTTATTTTTAAAATTACTTACTTTTACCCATCCTTTTTCAATTATTGCTTTTAAACAATAGTTAGCTTTCCCTAAACTTATACATAGCGCTTTTGCTAACTCACGCTGGTTAATATCAGGGTTAGATTCTAAAAGCTTAAGGATTTTATAACGATTTTCATCGCTTAAAACTGACATATTAAGGTACTGTACAATGACGAATATTAAATAAATAAAAAGCACGCTGTAATCCCCCAATAAATAATAGGAGTTTTAAGTAGAAAATTCTCGTAAACTAAACGAAGGAGTTTTCTATGAAAAAATCACGATACACAGACAGTCAAATATTGAGCATCTTAAACAAAATGAATCGGGCACGTCAGTGCCTGATTTATGCAGAGAACACGGTATAAGCACATCTGCATTTTACAAATGGCATTCAAAATACGGTGGTATGGATGCCTCATTGATGAAACGCATGAAAGAACTTGAAGATGAAAACCGTCGTCTTAAAAAGATGTACGCCGAAGAAAAGCTAATAGGTGAAATTGCTCGTGAGGCACTTGAAAAAAAGTGGTAAAGCCATCTCGACGAAAGGAGATGGCTCAACGAGCGCGAGAACAGTATGGTGTTAGTATTCGAATCACGTGTCGAGTATTTACTATCAGTGAAACCTGCTATCGCTACCAAGCAAAACTCCGTGATGAGAATGCTGAAATCGCGGATTGGTTGTTACGGTTAACGACGGCACATAAACGTTGGGGCTTTGGGTTATGTTTTTTATACCTTCGTAATATTAAGGGCTATGGTTGGAACCATAAGCGTGTTTACCGTATCTATAAAGCGCTGGAATTGAATTTGCGTATCAAACCGAGGCGGCGCATTAAACGTGATAAACCCGACGCATTGAGTGTTCCCGATAGCATGAATCAAGTATGGTCAATGGATTTTATGAGCGATACATTAATTGATGGTCGTCATTTTCGGACCTTCAATGTGCTCGATGATTATAATCGAGAAGCATTAGGTATTGAAGTTGATTTATCATTACCGAGCTGTCGCGTTATTCGCTCATTGGAGCAAATCATAGAATGGCGTGGCAAGCCACTTGCCATTCGATGTGATAATGGACCAGAGTATATTAGCCAAGAACTTAAAAATTGGACTACTAAAAATCAGATCACATTATTGTATATTCAACCAGGTAAACCAACACAGAATGCTTACATTGAACGGTTCAACCGAACAGCACGTCAAGAGTGGTTGGACTTGCATTTATTTAAAAACATTGAACATGCACAAATACTCGCCACGCAATGGCTTTGGGAATACAATAATGTACGACCGCATTCATCCATTGGTGGTATACCACCAAGGCAGTTATTGAATGCAGCTTAGCCTCTACTTTTAACTTCGGTTATTAATGGGGGATTACAACGCTACCGCCCTATCTGATCCAAAATGGATTAAATATCAAAACAAAACTTCAGTTTTTTTATATATTGTTCAGCTATGTTCAAGGCTTGAACATAAATATACACCGAAATAAATGAGCTGTAAAGTATTTATAAGTCAAAAAGTTTCAACTTAATTCATTAAATATCTTACATTATTGTATAATAAGCTATAAATTTTTCTCTTTTTCAATAATCATTGAAGAGAAAAATACTGCTGTAAAGAAAATAATGTACGAAACGCCATTATCCTTATTGATCAACATTGACTCTCCAATCGACATTAACGAAATTGCAGTCGAAAAGATAAAAATCATAATAAAATTGAAGTGAGATTTGTTATTATTAAAACGAAATTTCCATGATAAATATACGGGGTAATAAAATATAAGCAAAAGTAAAATTAAGCCAAGTATACCTTTGCTAATTAATACCTCTATATATGAATTATGTACTTGATTTGCATGTTCAACTGAATGGCTAACCAACCCCTCGTTAGTATACTTTTTAATCACTTTAGAATAATTTCCACCACCAATTCCAATTATAGGATAGTCTTTAAATATATATTGCGTTGATCTCCACATTTCTAATCTCAAACCAAAACTTGTACTATGTATTTCATCATTCACATCATTATAATGATCCAAATAATAATTAACCTCATCTACACCTCGATTAAATCGAAGTTGGAAGCTATCAATTTGAAAAGCACTAACTATTAACAAACCTATTAAACCGATACCCAAAATTCTGAGCTTTACAGTTTTTATTATCAAAAACAGCAATACAACCATTCCACCAATTATTGTTAATTGTGCTAGCCTAGCATGCGAGTAAATAATAACAAACGAACTCATAAAAATATAAATAGGAAATACCCATATATATTTACTGTCAGAAGTCCATTCCTTGTAAGCTGAATAACACAATAAAAGCATAAGTACAGTAATAGGCCCAAGAAAAAGATGAAAATATGCACCATGTAATTCAGTTCGTGAAACATTTGGTAAAATAATAAAAAACTCATAGACTGAAAATAAAAATATAACTGGAATACTGAATAACACTCCAGCCAAAATAGCTTTTTTTGCTAACTTGTACTCTCGCACTAATAAGTAGATTGGAACAAAAAATAAAAACTTTAATTCATTGCCAAGTTCAAGTGTTTGATTATTCCCCCAACCATTAAACAAAGCACTAAAAAGAAAGATTAAAAAGAAAAGTATAAAAACCCAAACTAATATTAACTCTTCATTCTCAAGTTTTTTAGTTCTTTTCTTTCTCATGATAAAAACAATAGAAGTTATTGTTAGAAGCAAAAAAAATAGATTGTTCCAATGACGAACAACCGGCCCAGCCATTGGAAATAAAAATAGAATCAATAATACCCAGACTTCATGGAAATTTTTTCTGAATTTAAAAATATCAATAACTTTATTTTTCACATTAAAATTTAACTTGGCTACTATAATCAAAAAAAACTTATTAGATAACCTCATGTGAAATTAGAATTTTATTTAGACCTTTTGAGTATCAGAGTTAGAATACCAATCATAACCAATATAAAATAACCCTCCAAGTAAAGAACTAATCACAGTAACTATCCTCCAATAAAAAAATATTTCAGTATCAGCACTAAAGTTGATTATCAACATGACAAATGCAGCTGTCAATGTAATTAACCTGATATCGGTTTAAGAACATGTTAAAAATCCCTGTTTAAGCCTTGCAATATCAGCGTGATCGAGATTAATAGCAGGTTTTTTCTCTTTCAAACAATAGGCAATCAATCCGCCCATCAGGTTCAACATAAAGCCATTAAGACTCCGGTGCCTAGAGTGTTCAATCTGAGAAATGTTTTTTTACTGATCATTAATCATTTCAATAATAAACCGCTTTGCTAGAATAACCCTATCCCACAAGGATAAAAGACGTGCTTTCATAATGGTACCAATACCCTCGGCATCACTTCTAAAAAACGGGTATAACTTAACAGTTTTGGAAAAGCCTTTTTTAAGTGTTTGTGCATGTAATAAATCTAGAAGTTCTTGAAATCCTTATAGTTTGAACGATGAAACACGATAATGATGCTCATGATTTCGGATGAGCTCAACCTGCTTTGACGCTGTCGTTTTCGTTCGCCGGTGTCTATTAATGTTGTTTCCCTTTCAGAGATATATACTTTGCAGAAATTTTCGACTAATTTGTCCTTGTCGGTTTACCTTTGTGATCAGAGGATTCCTTTAACAGAAAATCAGATCGATAAACTGGCTTTTAGCTCATTCCTTATCCCGAGTTCAGGTTAATTATACTAGGAAGTTCCTTAAAAACAGTATAACAAAGAACCTTATCGACCAGAAATTAGTGTACTAGTATACTATTTCTGGTCGATTTGCTCACCTAGTTTATTAACTTTTTTCTTTGAGATCAAAGAGATAAGTGCTTTTTAAGGGCTGACTAATTATTAGCATTAAACAATCGTTCTTCCAATGCTATAATAAATAATTCCTTGATCTTTCATATTTTTGATATCATATTGATTTCGTCCATCAAAAATTACTGGCGCCTTTAATGTTTGAATAATCCACTCAAAATCTGGTGATTTAAATTGCTGCCACTCAGTTAATAACACCATTGAATCAGCATTTATTAGTGCTTTTTCTTTAGTCTCCACAAGCAGTAAATCATTACGCTCGCCATATAATCGTCGACATTCTTGCATTGCTTCAGGATCAAACGCTTGAACTTTGGCTCCTACAGCCCATAGTTGTTCCATTAAAACTCTACTTGGTGCATCTCTCATATCATCAGTATTAGGTTTAAAACTAAGCCCCCAAATCGCGAACATCCTTCCTTTCAATTGTCCATTAAAATGGTTATTAATTTTGTCAAACAATGTTTTCTTTTGCCTTTTATTCACCGATTCAACAGACTTTAAAATCTTGGCATCAAAACCAATTTGATCAGCTGTTTTTATTAATGCACGAACATCTTTTGGGAAACAAGATCCTCCATATCCACAACCAGGATAAATAAAATGATATCCAATTCGATTATCCGATCCAATTCCCTTTCTAACCTCCTCAATATCTGCACCAACTTGTTCAGCAATATTCGCCATTTCATTCATAAAACTTATCTTGGTCGCTAACATACAGTTGGCTGCATATTTAGTTAACTCTGAACTTTTAATATCCATAACTATCATGCGTTCGTGATTTCGATTGAATGGTGCATATAATAAATGCATTTTGTCTGCAACTTGGTCGCTATCTGTTCCTACAATAATTCTATCTGGCTTAGAGCAATCAGATACAGCTGAACCTTCTTTGAGAAATTCGGGGTTTGAAACAACATTAAAGTCAATATTTTCATTCCGTTTTTTTAGTACTTTTTCTATCAATGAAATCACTTTATCAGCGGTTCCTACTGGAACGGTACTTTTATTAATAATAATTTTTGGTTGTTCCATATGCGAAGCAATTAACTCAACGACTGCTAGTACATGTTGTAAATCAGCTGATCCATCTTCATCAGGGGGGGTTCCTACAGCAATAAATTGATATTCAGAATGCCTCACACCATTTTCAACATCTGTTGTAAAATGTAATCTTCCTGCTTTGTAATTTTGCTCTACAATAGCTGCTAATCCAGGTTCAAATATAGGTATTACACCTTTCTTCAGATTACTAATTTTTTCTTCGTCAATATCAACACAAACAACATCATAACCACTGTTTGCAAACACTGCAGCCTGCACCAAGCCTACATATCCAATACCATAAAATGTAACTTTCAAATTAAATTCCCTATCACATATTATTTAAAATAAGCATTAACACCAATTATTTTATTACAAACTATCACCTAATATTAATACCTAGTATTATTAATATTAGACTTACATTCTTGTTAAAAAATCAAAAACTTTTATAATCGATTATATTATCAGTACGCATTTTTATCTGTAAAGCCTTTAAAAACGGTTAATACAATAATTTTCAAATCTAACAATAAAGACCAATTTTCGATATAAAAAAGATCATATTCTACTCTTTTTTTCATTTTCTCTAATGTATCGGTTTCACCACGATAACCATTAATTTGAGCCCAGCCAGTAATTCCAGGTTTAACTTTGTGACGCCTCATATAACTATCTATCTGTTCTTTATATTGTTCGTTATGGGCAATTGCATGAGGTCTAGGACCAACTATTGACATCCTACCCTGTAATACATTAAAAAATTGAGGCAATTCATCCAAACTGCTTCGCCTTAAAAAACTTCCGAATTTAGTAATACGGCTATCATTTTTTATTGCTTGAGTTACAACACCATAATCCTCAAGATGAACATCCATAGATCGAAATTTATATATTGTTATTGTTTTACCATCCCATCCATCCCTATCCTGCTTAAATAAGATTGGACCTTTCGAAGTAAATTTAATAATAATAGATATTAAAATAAATAGAGGTAAAATTAAAATTATAATAAATAAAGCTAAAATTCTATCTTCGGTTGCTTTTAAGTATCGATTCCACCCAACCATTGGAGAACTGCTAATATCCAACACTGGTATTCCTGCAACTTCATTAACAGAATGATTTAGCAATTGAAATGCAAAAATATCTGGAACATAACGAATTGTAATTGTACTATATTTAAGCATATCCACAATAAACCTTACTCGACTCTCAGAACGTAGTGGAAGTGCTATCCAAATCTCATCAAACGATTTTTTTAAGATACTAGCTTTTAACTCTTCAACCCCTCCAACAATAGGCACTCCGCTTATTGAATTTTTATAAAGCTCCTTATTGTCATCAAAAAATGCTGTAACATGTAATCCAGACCATGAGGCATTATTTAAGTTTTTAAATACAATTTTCCCTAGATCACCTGCACCAAAAATGGCTATGTTTCGACTATTCCAACCTTTATTTCGTAGTAAATGTAAAAACTGAGACAAAATAAAACGTAATACTAAAAGTATAATCCCTGAATAAACTCCCCAATACACTATCCATTGTCGCGAATACAAATCACTAGTTTTAGTTAAAAAAGCTACAATTATTAGCACAAATATAATCAACGACCATGAAATTAATACGGTCCTATAATGATGAAGTTGTTTTTGTCCTCTCCATGATTGATATATTCCAAAAAAATTAAATATTAATGGAGTGAATAAAACCCCCAATAAAATTGCAATTCTGTATGTTGAATTCACTTCGAAATTATCAAACCTCCACCAATATGCGAATAATGAACCCGAGAATACAGCAACAATATCTGTTATCCTTGCAACTATAGAGAGTGCAAAAGCGTGTTCTTTTAATAAACCTTTAGGAATCATAAAATATATTCATAGCAATTCATAATTAATTTATTCAAATTGTAACATCATACTTAATTTTTTCTTCCCAAAAATCAAGTATATCCTGAAGACTTTCTTTTAAGACCTTCGGCTTCCAAAACAATAGTTCTTTTAATTTACTATTATCTCCAAATACACGTCTATTCTCACTTAAGCGTAATCGAGACTTATCTTGTTTGATATCAATTTCAATATTTACTAATTCACACATAATTGTAATAATGTCGCGAACCAACGTTTCTTTTCCTGAGCAAACATTATAAATACCACCATTAACGCCTTCTTCCAACAATAACTTGTACGCTGTAACGATATCTCTTACATCGGTAAAATCTCTGGTAACATCAATGTCACCAACATTCAATTCAGGTTTTATTAATCTATTTTTAATTTGAATTATCTGTTTAGCAAAATCCGAAACCACAAACATCTCAGACTGTCCTGGCCCAATATGATTGAATGGTCGAACAACTACTATTTCAAAATTTTCTGTTTGACTCCATTGATAACATAAAGCTTCAGCTGAAATCTTTGATACTGCATATGGTGTAATAGGTTTGAGATGATGTTGTTCATTAACGGGTAGCTCTTCTTCTCTGATAATACCATAAACTTCACTTGAACTAACTAATAACATTCTCCCTATAAACCTATATTCACGAAGAGCCGTTAACAAATTAAAAGTACCCATGAAATTTATATCATAAGTATCTTGTGGTTTTTTTATTGATTCACGAAGCGTAGTAACTGCAGCCAAATTAATCACTCTATCAGGTTTAACTTTTGCCACCAATGTTCGAACGGTATCTAAATCCCTTATATCTGTTTTTCGTCCTGTTGATACAACTGTACACCTTTGATCAAAGGATTTACTTAAGTGAGCACCAACAAATCCAGCCCCCCCTAATATTAATACTTTACACATGACTTTTATCCACAATCCCTCGAAGTTGTTTTTTGAACACAGGCACCCCCCAATTTGCAGCATGTTTAATTAGGACATCTTTATCAAACTCTACTTTTTCAAAAATATTAATTGCCTCAATAAGAGCTTCAGAAGTTTGTTCATAAAAAAATACAGCTGTAGAATAGTTTGTTTCGTTGATTTCACCTGAGTAGGGAATCATCGTTTCTGTAATTCCTCCTTTACCATAACAGATAACAGGTGTGCCACTTGCATTTGCTTCTAATGGAATAAGGCCATATTCAAGAAATGGTGTAAAAATTACCGCCTTTGCTTCTGCGTATTCACGTGCAAGTTCCTTATCACTAACACCACCTAGAAATATTATATTGGAACCAGCCAACGAACGAAGTTTACTTTCTTCATTACCCGTTCCAATTACCCTCAAAGGTAAACCAATTTTCGTAAAGGCTTTTATAGCATACTCAACTCGCTTCCATTGTTCAAGTCTAGAGACAAGTAAGTAATTTTTTGTAATTTTTATAGATGGTGAAAACTGCTCAAGATCAATTGGTGAAAATATAATAGTTGAATTACGATTATAAGTTTCTTTAATATGATTTTTTGTCATTTGTGATATTGCAATAAACTTATCCACTGATTGTGCAGCATTGTAGTCTCGTCTTTGTAAATATCGTAGCACTAATCTAATTGCGTATGCCTTAATACTAGCGCCAAAGTAATCTGAAGTTTGCCACAAAGCACGTGTTGGGATATAACAATAACAAATATGTATCCCATTAGGTACTTTAATATATTTTGCAACTGTAGCTGAAGAACTCAAAACCAGATCATATTCAGAAAGGTCCAATCTTTCCATAACATAGGTTGATAGTGGGAATGACCAACGAAATGCATTCATAGTCTGAACAAATTGATTCATCCAAGTAACTTTAATTTTACGTTCTCTAAAGAATGGTAAAGTTTGATTAGGATTATATGCTAATGTATACGCATCAGCTTCTGGAAATTCTTCACAAATATATTGAAAGACTCGTTCAGAACCTCCCATACCGCATAAATAATCGTGTATTATTGCTATTTTCATTGAGGGGTGTCACTTGATTCTTCAATCATTTCGTGTATAATCTTGCATGTTTCGTTTATACAACTATCCCAACTAAATTTTCTAACTTGTTCATACCCTTTTTGCTTTAAACTATATCGTAACTTTGAATCTGTTAAAATCTTTAACAACTTTTCTGCTATATCTCCAATATCGTAAGGGTCACAGAATAATGCACCATCGCCACAAACTTCGGGCATCGGACCAGCATTTGAAACTAAAACTGGACAGTTGACCGCCATCGCTTCTAATGGAGGTAATCCAAACCCTTCATACAAAGATGGAAATACAAATGCTTCAGCATGTGAAAAATAGTTTCGGAGACTTTGGTCATCAACATACCCAGTAAAAAACATTCTTTCTTTGAGGCTTTGCGCTTGATTAGCAACATCACTGTCCCCAGTAATAAACCCTTCTTTTTTACCAACCAGTATTAAATCATGGGGTATATTGTTTGATATTAAAGAAAAAGCAGATACCAATGCATTAAGATTTTTATGGGGTTTTATATTTCCAACGTATAAAATATACGGTTTTGGATGATTCGATTTATCTTTTGTTTCAGTGTACCAAGTTTCATCAACAGCAAGGTGTATAGGTAATATTGACTGTTTACCTTTTCCTGTATATTTTATTAATTCAGTTTTCGTGAAGTCTGATATTGTCAGAATTGATTTCGCTTTACGCCGTACGGCACTAAACATAAAACGAGCATATAACCTTTTATGTAACCCACCCACTAATGAAGGCATAGCTAAATGAAAAACATCATAAACCATTACCAGCATTGTACGTCTATAAAATAGCGGTATATTATAATGAGTTGCAAAATACAATTTGGTTCCTGAAGGAATTAATCGCAAATAGTCAAACTGTTCTCGAATTGAATACATTGGAGAATTTGCAGCTATTAATGTAACCCTAGAACTTTTAGTGCAGTCGAGGAGTTGCAATTCTTTCAAATTACCTAATAGAGTAAAATTCCTTTCAGGAAATTTTTTTATTATCCCCGGAATTACATTTTGTAAATATGTTCCAATTCCTGAGGTATGAAGCCATCGAGCATCAATTGTTATCATAATTATTTACTAACCTAAGATATTAAATTAATTCACCGTGTTCGACGGTTTATAATGCAGGTAAGTTTTCAAAACGTATCATTTTTAGCTAGAACTTCATTATATATCGACATGTACGAATTAGAAATTCGACTAGGCAAATAATTTTTCGAAATTGCTAAACACTTATTTCTCATTTGATCAATATCTTCTGGATGATTAATTAAATATTCTAGCAATTTTTGTAATGATCTTGGTTCATCAGGTTCAAATATATATCCAGTCACTTTATCTTCAACAATTTCAGGTAATCCTCCTCTATTGGAGACAATAGTTGGTATTCCATGAGCATTGGCTTCAATTACTACTCTCCCCAACGGCTCATTCCATAAGGAAGGAACAATGAGTACATCAATATTGGAGAAAAAAGATTCCGGACTAACATGACCCAAAAAATTTACTTCATAGCCCTTTGTCTTGTTTTGTAGTAATTCAACATATGAGTCGTCACCTTCTCCGGCTATGTTTAATGAAACATTTAAGCACTTGCTTACATTTCTAAACGTATCAATTAACATTTCTATTCCCTTGGCTGGTGCCAACCGTCCTAAGAAGCCTAAGCGTAAATTACTAGAATTACTCTTAGATTTTGATAATGCTTGATATCCATTATGTATTACTGAAGATGTTGCGTCCACGAAATATCCTCGACGAAGATGAGCGTCAAGAATAAATTGGCTAATACCGACAACATGTTTAACAGCCGTGCTAGAGTCAATTTTAAAACTAGAGAATATACGACAAGTGCCACAGTGAGTACTACACGAATGGCCTTTGTTAAACATTGATGATCTTACACATAATAAGTACATATCTCGAAGCGTATGTATAATAGAAACGTTTCTTTTTATTATTTCACTCCATATTGCAACTGAGAAACCTGCAAGATTATTAGTATGTACAATATCAGGTTTTAACTTATCCATGATTTTACCAATTGATCTACCCATTAATGGATTTTGTATATCAATACCATGATAAATTAATTTTGAAATTACATTGTGAACAGAGCCAAATGGCCAATGAATATTCTTTAATGAAATATAATGTATATTTACACCATTTAATCTATTCATTGAACCTTGTTTCCCAAGACAAACAACAGTTACAACATGCCCTAATTCAACAAAAGATTCAGCCAAATTTTGAACTGAAAGTTCGGCACCTCCAATCATATTAGGTGAATATAAACTGTTGATTAATAAGATATTCATACGTTATAAATTCTAATTTAAAGATATATTTAGATAGATATGTAGCATATTCGATTCAAATTTATTCATTAGGTACTAACAATTGATCGATGATTTCAGTAACTCGGATACAATGAGACTCAAAACCGTATGGTTGAATTGTTTCTGAAATGCCGGATCGTTCAATTTCTAAAGCCCTCAAAATACCCTGTATTATAGATTTATGGTCCGACGGATCAACTTGTTCAAGTAATTGAGCTTCTTCACTATCCGCTTCACCAATGCCGTTAGCTTTACTCGCTACCACTGGTACACCACATGCAAGAGCTTCTAAAAAAACGAAACGTAATGGATAACGATCAAACTCTTTGTTACTCCCGGGCATAGCAAAAACATCTGCTAAACAGTAATGTGCAACTTTTTCCTCTATTTTGATTCTACCAGCAAACACAACTAAATCTGAAACACCTAACCGTTCTGCTTTAGCTTTTAATCGCGGCATATCGGGTCCCTCACCAACAATTAAATATCTAATAAGTGGTATTTGCTTGTGAATATCTTCTAATACTTCAATAACCTCATCAAATCCTTTATTTTTTTCATGTGGTTCATCAGCCAATCGACCTACAGTTAAAATAATTGTCTTTCCACTTAATCCATATCGTTCTAATAATGTATTATCTTTGCTCATTGGTTTAAATAGTGATGTATCTATACTATTTGGTAAATAGTGCCATTGTTCTCCTTTAATATTGGTCCATTTAATAAAGCACTGAGCAGTTAACCTTCTAATCGATATAAATTGTTTGACAGATCGACATGCCAAATTTATTAACCATTTACGATTTGAAGTCCATGCTTCAACTCCATACATAACCGGAACCACAGAACAACCAATCACCTTTCCCATTAATTTAGCTAAGGGTAACATGTTAATATGAGTACATAATATAAGATTATAACGATTACCAGATACAATATCCTTAAAACAAGAAGCTATAAAGCTAAACTTACCTGTAATACCAGTAGTTATATAACGTAACTTATCAGGTAAGTCCTCATCAAAATCATCTACATATCGGGGTATAGCTACGACTTCTTCAATGTGAGAATTCATACAGAGCGCTCGTATTAAATCACGATTATACTGGGCAATCCCACCATATCCTCCAAAAGCATCTATTGTTAATACAAGTATTTTCATATTATTTACACATGTTTATAAACCAGTTTAGCCCACTCACGATATTGATTAGTTTGATTCGTCACTTTGATTCCATAAAATTTTTCCGAAAACTGACTTATAGGAACATTAAAACCAACTTTATCATCTACAGATGAACTAACGTATTTTTGAATTCTTGCAGCCTCAACGAGGTGACTTTTATTTATAGGACTGGGAGACAATAAAAATGGCGCGAGGTTTTTGAGTAATTTAACATCAACAAACGGTACGCGAATTTCAAGTGAATGAGCCATGCCAGCCCAGTCAGAGGTTCTCAATAACTGATTCCGCATATACATACACATTTCAAATGTTGCAATTTTTCCGTGCATTCCACTTATATTTAAAGACATTTTATCTAACAAGCCAATTGTATTTAACTTTTGCCATCCATCACGAACCATATCAGGATCTAAAACTTCAGGTAATTCCCATGGGAGAAATACACTTCGTAGTAATAAATAAGCTTTTGATTCACTCGTACCATATTCCATTAGGCCTTGAAATCGTGGATTTAAATATCGTTTAAATAACCTTGAACTTACCCAACGAAACGAGAAACCTAATCCAGGAATAAATCTGGTTGGTCTTAATATACTAACCATTTTTGGAATTTGTTGAAATAAAGGATAACCACCAAAAATTTCATCTCCACCCAGACCAGACAAGGCAACCTTAACGCCCATATTTGCAGCCTGCTTTGAAATAAAATAAGTATTAACACCATCAATACTAGGCTGATCCATAGAATTAAACATTTTATGTATATCATCTCCAAGAGACTGTACATCTTGTTTTACAGTAAGGGTATGGTGATTAAAACCAAAATCACTCGCTACTTTTTTAGCCTGACGGGTCTCATCATTTTTTGTGTCTTTATATACGTCAAAAACTGCTGTTATGGTATCTAAACTTGAAACCCCATGATCTTTTGCAAGTGAAGCTAATGCTACAGAATCCACACCCGAAGATAAAAACAAACTAATTGGTACATCAGCTACAAGGTGTCTTTGCACTGACTCTACTAATGACATTCTCAGTGAATCAATTATTTCATGTTTATTATTTGTCAAAACATCTGATTTCTCAAGTAATGAAGGGATATTAAAGTAATTATGAAATTTCTTTACGCCGTTACAACCTACCCACAGAGATGTTCCTGCTTCAAGTGCATAGATACCTTTATATAAGGTAAAAGGTTCAGGCACAAACCCCCACATATAAAAACCCACATGTCCAGCTGACTGTACAGAAGTATCTACTCCTCCTCCAGCAAGTAATGCTTTTACCTGTGAAGCAAAACGAAATGTTTTACCTGAATCTGAATAATAAAGTGGTTTTATGCCAAGATGGTCTCTAGCGAGAAATACACCTTGTTTTTTTTTGTCCCAAATTGCAAAAGCAAACATACCACAAAGTTTATCTAACATATCAAAACCGTATTCAGCATACATATGCAAGAGTACTTCGGTATCAGAATCCGTTTTAAATAGTCTACCCTTCCCTACTAATTCTGTACGCAATTCTCGGTAATTATAAATTTCACCATTAAAAGTAATACACAGTGACTCATTTGAAAACACCATCGGTTGAGCACCATTTGAACTTAAATCTATTATAGACAGCCTTCTATGAATAAATGATACTGAATGACAAGTTGACTCCCAAATTCCATCTGCATCAGGTCCACGGCTTCTCATTGCTGCACTAATTTTTAATAAATCACTTTTATTTATAGACACATCGCTATGTCGAAATACTAATTGACCTCCAATGCCGCACATTTTACAAAGATCCTATTAATTCATTAACTGATTTCACATTCACAAAAATGAATCTCGAATGTGACACTCGACACTTATAAGCTAGCCCCATACTTTTATCTCATACCCAAAATATTTTTCAGTGGAAGATATATTGAATTTACTAAACGATATATGCTAAATGGTGTATATTTATAAATTGTATGTCTCACTTTATTACCTAAAATCGAATCACAATATATCTCAGAAACAATTCTATCTATTTCAACTCGATCTTCTAGATTATTACTTTTTGTTGCTTTCATCTTAAGACCAAACAAATGATTTATACCAGTTTGTTCCCTTATAATTCTTCTTATATGAAATGCTTCAAGACTGTCTTTACCATAAAAATCTGAAGCCAACATATTATATCCATCCACATCTATACGTACTCGGTTTATAGCACCGTCTAATAGAAAGTAGTCATTATCACCTCGCTTATTCAGCATAGGTTGATGAATGTAGCGTACAGTTCCACCATGTGCTAACATTCCAAATATTTTCATTACATGAGCCCATGCAGAACCATTATACTTTTCATCAAATTTTACTGCATCCCATTTGTCTTTAGATACAATCAAAGATGATATAAAACTAAAAAATGCAGTTAAGGATAAAGCATTAGAAAAATACATTTGTCGCTCTTTATCATTTCCAAAATCAAACGATCTGGCAAAATTTTCTGGCAAAACCGGCTCATTAAAACGTGGAACCATGTTAAAGTCACAAGATACTAATCCAACTACATAAACATCATTATTAGATTTAACATGTTTTAGCATATTAGATATAGCATCAGCAGTTAATAAGTCGTCACTACCTAATAGCCAACAATACTCACCTTGTGCCAATTCAATAACTCTTAAATAATTCCAATCAGCACCCATATTCTTTTGTGCTCGATAATATTTTATTCGACTATCTTGCTCCTGGTATTTAATAATAACATCTCGAGTATTATCAGTAGAACAATTATCACTAACGATCAATTCAACACAATCTTGCAATTGATTTAAAATACTTTCAATTGTTTCACCAATTATCGAACCTCTATTATAGGTTGGTATACAAATTGAAAGTTTTGGTCGGGATTTCATAACGAGACCTTTTTATGATGTGCTTGCTTGAATACAGATTTTGGTAACGCCCAAAATACTGTTAATATAAATGAGCTAATTAAACCAAAAACAACTCCGTAAATCCCAAAGTTCTTAACTAATATTATCTGTAATATAATGCTCAAAAATGCCTGAATTGGTACATATATCCAAATCGGACGAAAATAATTGATACTTTGAAGAACCATTGCAAAAGTATCTGTCCAAACTCGAACAATATAATAAACTCCTAAAGTCAAAACAAAACTTACAGGAATAACCAAATTTTTAGAAGACGATAGTAAACCGACAATAATAGGCATTGATACTGACACAATTATAGTTCCAACAATAATTAACACGCCCCCATAAAAAATATATCGTCGTATATATCCTACAACTAAATCCCAGTTATTTTTTGTTAATTCTTCTGCACATACAGGCCAAAGAGCTGATAATAAAGCACTATATACAAAAAATAATAAAGAAAAAATTTTAGTCGCAATCACATAGACAGCAATATCATGAGCAGATAAATATTGAGATATTATTATATAATCTACTTGCAAAACAAAAGCAGACATAATAGAGAATGACCAAAAATTCCAAGCTCGTGTCATAAGATTTTTAGCAATTATTTTATCCCATTTTAAAAAAGTTCTCAGCTTAATTAATTGATACCATAAAGCAGAAAATGAAAATATAGCAAATGGAAAAGTATAACTAAATATTATCCAAAAAAATTTATTTTCAACATCTGACTTTATAATAAAATAAACACAGCTTAAGGCAATCATTGAAGCTACAGCAGGAACAATATTTGAAAGATAACCTTTTTGACATGCAAACCATATGTTATAGCCAATACTACTTACACCAGCCACTATCGATAATAAGGCAACGAGTAGAAATGATGAGTATTTTTCACTTGTAGTAATAGTATCAAACTCACTCAAGTATACCGGACCTAATAATGGTGAAAGCACAAAAAAAAGAGCTATCAAAATTAATAGTAGTATCAACAGCAAAGAACAAGTAACTGAAATATAGTCACGGTAATCTCGCTTACAAGCACGTAACTCTGAAATATAATTTTGAAGTGAGTTTCCAAGTCCACCATTACTTAATGAGAACCACCCTATCAACCCTTGTAATAGAGCGAACGCTGCATATTTTTCTAAGCCTATAGAATTAATAAGTATTGGAATGACTAATAGTTGACTACCAGCAGTTACAACTTTTGATATCCATGCACTACTAGCAACAATAATATGGTTTGGAATAGATCTCATTACTAAAAAATGGCTAGTATATAGTTCTTACAAGGAAGTAAAAAATCATACATATTGGATTTCATTAAACAATCAATATTACATGAAAATGAATTCATATCAGTCTAAAAATAATTCAACAGTTACTTTCTACCCAAGAAAGCATACGCTCAACACCTTCTTGGGCTGTAATTGTTGGCAGCCAATTTAATTTTGTGCATGCTTTATTAATATCTGACACAAATACTTTTTGATCACTAATTCTTGGTGCAATTTTAGTATAATTAAGTTTAATTCCAGTAACATCTTCTAATAATTTAAATAACTCAAGCAAGGATAAACTATTATTTATTCCTCCTCCAATATTGAAAGCATTTCCACGTACATTTTCAATATGCTCAATCACAGAGTAATACACTGAAATCATATCATCGGCATGAAGAACATCACGAACCTGCTTACCAGTGCCAGATATAGTAAAACGTTCATCTTGTAGATCTTTTCTAGATTCTATCGCTTTTTGACAAAACCAACCTATCCAGCCTTGATCAAAAGTCGAGAATTGTCGACCACCATACATTGAGGAATGTCGAAAAACGACTGTGTTCAACCCAAATATACGGGCATAATCAAGCATATATTGATCTGCCGCACCTTTAGAGCAACCATACGGTGAGTGAAATTCAAGTGGACAATATTCATCAAATCCATTTGGGTATTCAACACATTCATACCTATTATTATTCTCGGTATACTCATATTGTTCTAAATCACCATAAACTTTGTTTGTCGATGAATAAACAATAATTGCTTCTGCTGAAAATTGTCGAACTGCCTCAAGTAAGTTTAAGCTTCCATAAACATTAACTTCAAAATCCAATCTCGGATCAACAATTGAAGTAGTCATTGCTACTTGCCCGGCTAAATGAAATATAATATTCGGCTTAACATTCTTTATTAGTTTATTAACATCATTGGTATTTCGAATATCTCCATGAAAATATTGAAATTTTCCTTGATTGTGAAGCCAAGTCAAATTTTCAGAAGCTCCTAGTCGTGAAAGGTTATCAAAAACCACTAGTTCATATCCTAATTTTATAGCCTCAAGAGCAAGATTGCTTCCAAGAAAACCACATCCGCCAGTAATCAATATTTTCATCTTAATCTTTCCATACTAATAGTTTTCAGTAATCCATCTTCAAGTGTATATTTAGCATCCCAACCCATACTCTTTATTGGCTGAGTATTTGCCATTGACTCCATAAATTCATTATACCTATAAGGTACAGCACCAAAATTGAGAAAGCTTTTTGAATTAGAAATTTTATGAATTAGTTCGACAAATGTACGAATTGATATTGCGTGACCACTTCCAATATCAAATTCAGCAAAGCTGTTTGAAATATCATTATCAATTGCAGTATAAAGCAGTTTTACAACACCCAAAACTGCATCTTCAATATAAATAAAATCTCTTTTTTGTTCACCTTTAGTCAATTTAATTTCTTTCACATTTTCTAAGCACTGAGTAATGATTGCGGTAACAAATTTAGTATGATCATCGCCAGGGCCATAAATATTTTCTAACCTTGCATTTATAAATTGAAAAGAAGTACTTGTTTGAACTGACATTTCCCCCCATTCTACAAATTGTTGTTTTGAAAGCGAGTAAACGTTTACGTCAGCAGAAAGCACAGTGCCTATATTGATAAAGTACTTAACTCCTGATTTAATTGATTCTTCGAGTAATAATAAAGGAAATCCAACATTAGAGTCATTTACAATATTCCAACTTTCATTATTTCTGCCATAACAAGTAGCTGCATGTATCACTGCATCATAGGTTTTAGTTGAGTTAAACGCTTCTGATACGCTTTTTTTCGAAGTATTATATACTTTTAATTTATCTATAACTTCGCTTAATCTACCCAATTCAGAACTTTCTCTCTTCAAAATAGAAACATTCACACCTAAATTAATCAAAGTTTTTGTTAAATAACTCCCAAAATAGCCTGAAGCTCCGGTTATTAAAACTCGCATAAAAATAATCCTTAAACTTTAACGATTTCAAACTTAGGTAATGCAAAAACTAAACTTTTACCTTTCATCTCAGGTAAAGATTCAAAAAATTTTCGAAAATGCCAAGGCAATACCAAAAGATAATCTGGATTAGAATCAAGCACTTCTTTTTGGGGAACTAAAGGAATCAGTGAACCTGGTGTAAAACCACCAAACTTATCTTCATTTACTTCTCCAATTGATGAGATTAATTTATCGTCAATTTCATAATATTGTAATAAAACATTACCTTTTGTAGACGCACCTAAGCCACACACACGTTTACCATTTTTTTTTGCTGTTTTAAGAAAATCCATTAATGCTTTTTGTTCACTTAAAATACAAAGTTTAAAGTTATCAAATGCCTTAGTAGTGTCTAAACCTAAATCAACTTCACTTTTTAAGATTTCGTTTAATTTACCAATATTCGGTTGATGCTTAGAATTTTGTTTTACGACAGTAATAGAAAAACTCCCTCCATTAATATCGTTAAATTCGACATCTAGAACTTTCAAGCCTGCTTCTCTAGCAATCCAATTAATCTGCTTTAAAGCATAAAATTCTAAATGTTCATGACAAATCGTATCAAACGAATTAGTGGTAAGCATTGACGGTAAATAACTCTGTTCAAGTATCCATATACCTTCATCATCTAAAGAGCCTTCAATTTCAGAAGCAAATGAGATTGGATCTTCTAAATCATAAAACATTGAAAATGAAGTAATTACTTTCGCTTTGTTTCCCCCAAATGTCTCAGCAACAATAGCAGCAGAAAAAAATTCTGAAATTAGCATAATAGTATCTGGATAATACGAGGAAAATTTGACACCCGTTGGATCGATACCAACCAGATTAAAATCTCCTTGTGGATATGCTCGTAATGTAGTCGCATCATTACTCCCTATATCGATAACAAGATCATCTTTTTCCAAGATATTCATATCTATAATTTTTTTGACTTTAGAATGTAAATGTTGAACCATGCTCGAATTAAGGCTAGATCTATATCCATAGTTCATTCCATACATTTCACTTAGATCATAGCTCTGTTTTAGTTGCACTAATCCACAACCATTTTCTATTACACACATAACTAATTCAACTGGACCACCGGTTATATCTTCTGTTCGAGATCGAGGAAATACACCTGTTAAGACTTGTTCACCTAAATCCATAACTGATTCAAGCTTATTCCCTCCACAAACACGACATTTTGTTATTGTTTTCATTTTATAGTTCCTAGAATTTCAAATAATTAACATTTTTTAAAAGTTAACACCAAAAAATGTTTCCATTTTTTCAACAACGTAATCAAGCATATCAATTGATAAACCTGGGTATAAACCAATCCAAAAAGTTTGATTCATTATAATATCAGTATTTTTTAATTCCCCATGAATACGATATTTTTGTTCTTTAAAATATGGCTGACGAGTCAGATTACCGGCAAAAAGAAGCCTACTTCCTATTTTATGCTGATCTAAATATTTCAACAAATCCACTCTGGATACAGGTGAATTTTCGTGTAATGTAATCGGAAAACCGAACCATGATGGTTCGCTAAATTCTGTCGCTTCAGGAAGAATTAAAAAATCTTCTAAAGATTTAAAACGTTCTTTAAGATAATTAAAGTTATCTTTTCTTTTTTCGATAAACATTGGCAACTTATCCATCTGTGCAAGAGCACATGCTGCTTGCATATCTGATATCTTTAAATTAAAACCAAGGTGAGAATAAGTGTATTTATGATCGTAACCTGCAGGTAAGTCCCCTAGTTGCCAATCAAAGCGTTTACCACAAGTATTATCTTTACCTGGTTCACAGTAACAATCTCTACCCCAATCTCGAAATGACTCAATAATCTTTTTTAATTTAATATTATCAGTGAAAACAGCGCCACCTTCTCCCATAGTAATGTGATGTGCGGGATAAAAACTTACAGTACTGATATCTCCAAATGTACCGACCATTTGATCATTGTAAGTCGAACCTAGTGCATCACAACAATCTTCAATAATCCAAAGATCATACTTTTTAGCAATCCGTAAGACTTCTGTAAGATTAAAAGGGTTTCCAAGTGTATGAGCAATCATAATAGCCTTAGTACGATCACAAATTGCTGATTCTATTTGTTTTGGATCAATATTATAAGTAGGGATATCAACATCCACAAAGACTGGGATCATCCCGTATAGTAATATGGGGTTCACTGTGGTTGGAAAACCTGCTGCAACCGTTATAACTTCATCACCAGTTTTAAGCCTTCTATCACCTAATTTAGGTGATGTTAATGTTGCAAATGCTAACAAGTTTGCGGAGGAACCGGAATTAGTAGTTAATACATGTTTTATACCAAGAAATTCGGAAAGACGTTTTTCAAATGCGTCATTATATTTACCTGTAGTTAGCCACCCATCAAGTGAAGCACTAACCATATTTTTTAGTTCATCAGCCCTAATTATTTTTCCTGATGGAGGTATTGTGGTTTCACCCGATATAAATTTACTATCTGTATAAATAGTATCAGCATACTGATCAACTAATGCTAAAATTTCATCTCTTAATTTATCTTGAGACATTACTGACTCTTCTCATTTGCTTTAATATAGCTATTAATTTGTTCTAATGTGCAAGTCTTCATATCATCTCCATACTGTTCTTTCTTGTGCCACTCAATAATTTTTTCAAGTGCTGTTTCTAATGACCACTTAGGCCACCAATTTAATTTAGCATGAGCCTTTGAACAATCCAGTTTTAAATAGTTAGCTTCATGAGGGTGATCATCTATATGTTCGACCCATCCCTCACTTTCACCCCATGTATTTGTCATTTTTTCAACTATCCACTTTACAGATTGAGCATCATCTTCTCTTGGACCAAAATTCCATGCTTCTGCATACTTCATTCCTGAATTATATAATTTTTCTGCAAGTCCGATATAGCCACCAAGTGGTTCTAACACATGTTGCCATGGACGAATAGCATTAGGGTTACGAATATTTACGACTGTATTCTCTTGAATTGCTCTTATTATATCTGGCACTAACCTATCTTCAGCCCAGTCACCTCCACCAATAACATTACCAGCTCTTACTGATGATATAGCTGTTTTATGTTTAATGCCGTAAGTTGAGGAAGGAAAATACGATTCACGATATGATGCAATCAATAGCTCCGCACATCCTTTACTACTACTATATGGATCATGACCTCCCATAGATTCATTTTCACGATACCCCCATTCCCATTCCCGATTGTCATAACATTTATCTGTGGTAGTCATTACGACAGAACGAACCGAGTCGATATTCCTAATAGATTCAAGAATATTAAGAGTACCCATTACATTAACCTGATAAGTTTCAATTGGTTCTCTATAGGAATATAGGACAAGAGGTTGAGCAGCTAAATGGAAAATAATTTCTGGTTCATATTGTTTAAAAATATCTTTAATTGTGTTCAAGTCTCGAATATCAGCACGTAAACTAATCATATCTGATGCAACTTTTGCTTGATTATATAAACTTGGTTTTGTTGGAGGATCAAGTGAAACGCCTATAATTTGCGCTCCCATATTTTGTAAACATAATGACAACCAACTTCCTTTAAAGCCAGTATGCCCAGTAATAAGTACTTTTTTATTTTCCCAAAACAGCTTATTCACTACCATGTTTTCCATGGTGCATTATTATTAATCCATAGTTCTTCTAAATAATGCTTATCCCGTAATGTATCCATCGGTTGCCAAAAACCGTGATGTTGATATGCTATTAACTCGCCATCATGTGCAAGCTGTTTTAGTGGATATTGTTCCCAGGATATCGAGTCATCAGAAATATATTCAAGTACTTTTGGTGATAATATAAAAAAGCCACCATTAATCAGACTACCATCACCTTTAGGCTTTTCTTTAAATTGTTCAATTATATTTTTCGAATTAATTTCAAGAGCACCAAAACGTCCTGGTGCAGAGGTTGCAGTTAGTGTTGCGAGTTTATTATGTGCTCGATGAAACTTTAAGGATTCTGTAATATCTACATCACTAACACCATCACCATATGTAAAAAAGAACTCTTTTTCATTTTCTATATACTTCGTTATTCTTTTTAGTCTACCGCCAGTTAACGAATTTTCACCTGTATCAACTAAAGTTACCTTCCAAGGCTCTACTCTTTTATGGTGAACTTCCATCGTATTGTTACTTATATCAAACGTCACATCTGACTGGTGCAAAAAATAATTAGCAAAATATTCTTTAATTACATATCCTTTATAACCGCAACAAATTATAAACTCGTTTACACCATGATTAGAATATATTTTCATTATATGCCACAAAATTGGTTTACCACCAATTTCAACCATAGGTTTTGGTTTTAAATCTGTCTCTTCACTTAAACGAGTGCCCAGACCTCCCGCAAGAATTACTGCTTTCATTTTCTCATCCATTTACTTTAAGTTCTACATAAGGCGTAAAGGCATCTGTAAAAAAATTATTTTTTAGAAGACCTTGTTTTAATAAGTCGTTTTTAATCGACTTAATCATATTTGATGAACCACATGCATAAACCTCATATGATTCAAGATTAGTAAAATCTTGTAGTACTGCTCGATGAACTAATCCTTTCCGACCTATCCAACTTACATCGTCAGAGGAAAGAACTGGTGTGAATTGAACATTATCTTGAGAACTTTGCCATTCATCAGGCTCTGATAAATATAAAAGATCAATTGAACTAATACCCCAATATATATATATCATCCTAGATGTTTTTTGATCTAATAACTTTTCTATCATAGACTTTATAGGTGCAAAACCTGTTCCACCAGCTAAAAAAATAATAGGTAATTTAGTATCTCGAATAAAAAAAGTACCATGTGGTCCATGTATATGCATTAATGATCCTATTTTTAGACCACTAAAAATGATCTGACTTAAAATTCCACCTTCAATTCGTCTAACATGCAGCTCGATTCTATGTTCTCCATGATCCGCATTTGCAATTGAATAACTTCTGCGTATTCCTTTCCAAATTAGTCCAATGTATTGCCCTGGCAGATATTTGAATTCCATATCATATGGCAACCGTAAAATCATAATCGCAATATCTGGTGATGGAAAAGTCAAAGAGTCAACTTTACAGGGGGTCAGAACAGGTACAATATTATTAAGTTCAGGAAAATATCTAGACTCGATCTCTATATCAGATGCTGGTTTTGCAATACAGGTTAATATATAACCCTCTACTAGCTCTTTTTCAGATATACCATCTATTTCATTCGGATGTTCAACTTTTCCGGTGATCAACCTAGATTTACACTTTCCACAACTTCCATCCCTGCAACTATGAGATAGAATAATTCTTGCTTGCTTAGCAGCCTCAAGAATAGTGCATTTATTATGAGTAATAAACTGCTTATTTGATGGCTTTAAAGTTACTGTGTATTCCAAAACAGTTTTTTCATTCCTTGTCATACCTTTAAATCATAAAAAAGTAGAGCTATATATTTATTATCAGTTTATGAAATTAAATCACTTTTAATCTATTCGTGGCGATTATTTGTTGCAAACCCTTCTTTTTGACAAAAATAATCTTTTTCTGCATCCTTAAAGTCGAATTGAACCATTTCTTTGACCATTTCATGGAAAGTTATTTTCGGTTGCCAACCTAATTCGTTTTTAGCTTTTGTTGGATCGCCTAACAATGTTTCAACTTCAGTTGGGCGAAAATATCGTGGATCAACTCTAACTATAATCTTACTTTCTCCTTCATATTCAATATTCCCTGTTTCATTTATTCCATTACCTTTCCAATTTATTGTCATCCGTAATTCATTTGCTGCAATATTTACAAATTCTCTAACAGAATATTGTTTACCACTCGCAATAACAAAATCATCAGGCTCATCTTGCTGAAGCATTAACCATTGCATTTCAACATAATCTTTTGCATGTCCCCAATCTCGTTTAGAATCCATATTCCCTAAATATAGACATTCTTGCATCCCAAGTTTAATTCGAGCAAGAGCTCGAGTTATTTTTCTAGTGACAAAATTTTCACCTCTTGTTGGAGATTCATGATTAAATAAAATACCATTACAAGCATATATTCCATAAGCTTCTCGATAGTTAACTACTATCCAATAGGCGTACATCTTCGCAACGGCATATGGACTTCTTGGATAAAATGGCGTCGTTTCTTTTTGAGGAGTTTCCTGAACTTTTCCAAAAAGTTCAGAGGTAGATGCTTGGTAAAACCGTGTTTTTTTTTCTAACCCTAATATTCGGATAGCTTCTAAAACACGAAGGGGTCCGATTGCATCAGAATTTGCTGTGTATTCTGGCTCTTCAAATGACACTGCTACATGTGATTGTGCAGCTAAATTATAAATTTCATCAGGTTGAACTTCTTGAATAATCCGCTGAATACTTGATGAGTCCGTTAAATCACCATAATGGAGGTAAAACGGAGTGCCTTCAGTATGAATATCATGATAGAGGTGATCTATTCGATCTGTATTAAATAATGACGTACGCCGTCGAAGACCATGAACTTCATATCCTTTATCTAACAAAAACTCGGCTAAATATGCTCCATCTTGACCCGTTATCCCCGTAATTAATGCTTTTTTATTCATAAAGTATCTCATTAAAGATTATAGTTGTGTTTTTATACTTCCTGTAATAATCAATTTAAATTACAAAATACGATTACTAATCAAACGACTTTGTATTACAAACATATCGTTTACTAAACCATATGAAAAAATCATATAATAATCGAAAAATGCTACCGCCCTATCGATTCTACTAGTAGACACAATATAACAGAATTATAGAATTATAGATCTAAAATTAATTCTTTTTGCTTATTCAGTATACAATGTTCATCTAATGGACATAAATATACACTTAGACTTTTAAAGAGTAAAGAAAACTTGAACTCTAACGTAATCACACTAATCTATTGAATAATAATTAATTATTTATATTATTCAAAGAACTTTATTTCCAATTTTTTTATATCATCTCTTATTTGAGCTGCTTGCTCAAATTCTAAATCCTGAGCATGTTGATACATTTTTTTCTCTAATTTCAAAATGTATTTTTCAATTTGGATTGGAGACATTTTGTTATAAT
>VAPL010604639.1_pt1 | contig 52168 bp, 53 predicted proteins | sample 3395061 | NCBI WGS metagenome assembly VAPL01 (sample SAMN08290444, study PRJNA428436) | hydrothermal vent metagenome | isolation source: Deep-sea hydrothermal vent chimney 2 | place: Pacific Ocean: Juan De Fuca Ridge | depth 2182 m m | reverse complement strand
CATTATCATACTAACAATAGCAATGTACATCATTTGTTTTGAGACTCTTCTCCTTACTTGTTCTTCCATATTAATTAGTGTAAAAATTTATCTACCACATAGATCACCTGAATTAAAGTGATATATAAAACGCTTGATAGCATTAGTTTTCGGGCAATTTTATCTGTTTGTTTTTTATGCAATTCAATACCATAATATAACATTATCAAACCTACCATAAAAATAATGATTGCAGCTATAGGCGAAAGGTATAAACTTCCTGTAATCTTAAATACCGGAAAAATAGAAACCAATATCATCCAAACTGTATATAATAATATCTGCGTAGTTGCTTTTTTATTTTTTTCACCTGTAGGCATTAAATTAAATCCTGCTTTTTTATATTCGTCAAATTGCAACCATCCTATCGCCCAAAAATGTGGAAATTGCCAAAAGAACTGAATCAAAAACAACATACCAGGTTCAATATCAAATTTTCCTGTTGCTGCTACCCATCCTAACATAAAAGGAATGGCTCCGGGGATGGCTCCTACAAAAACTGCAAAAGGTGTTACAGATTTTAAAGGTGTGTAAGCACTGACATATAAAAATATAGAAATAGCGCCAAACATTGCTGTTTTAGGGTTGATACTATATAGAATAGCGATTCCTAAAATAGCAAATACAACACCAATAACCATCGCTGTATTCACAGACATTCTACCTGTTGGCAAAGGTCTGTTTTGGGTACGCTTCATTAACTTATCAGTATCTTTTTCTATAACTTGATTGAATACGTTTGAAGCGCCTACCATAAAATAGCCTCCAACAGCCAACAATAGTAAAGTAGAAATTTGAACTGTTTCAGCTGCTAATAAATAACCTGCAATAGAAGAAAAGACAACACTAATTGACAAACCAAATTTAGTAAGCTGTTTTAGATCATCTATAACAGAAGACAATGTTTGTTTTTTTGTAGTTACGTTCAACAATGTTTGCATATTTTTCACTTAAAACGCTGCAAATATATTTATTAATTCACTATTAACAATGAACTCGTCTTGACTTTTTATTTTATCTACGAATTTAACATTTTGTACTCTAATTTTATCATTTTTTGATAACGTAACATAGCTATGCCATAAAAAAATGATTTCACTATAGCACAAAAGCCAAAATTCTCGCTCACAAACAAAAAATCAAGACGAGTTCAATGTTAAAAAAGAGTCTTTATGAAATTACATTATAAAAACTTAAAAAAAGGCTTTGCGATTCATAGAAATATATTAAATTTGCGCTCGCATTTGGAGTAATAAATGCATTGTTCTTTTATAGAAAGACTTCGCGAAAGTAGCTTCCCGATCCCGAATCTTCGAGACGGGAGTAGAGCATAAAGATTAACATGGTTAAACTTCTTGCTTGGAAAACTTTCGAAAATGCGAAAGTAGCTCAGTTGGTAGAGCATCACCTTGCCAAGGTGGGGGTCGCGGGTTCAAATCCCGTCTTTCGCTCAAAATTGCGAAAAACGTTGCCGACTAAATACTTTTTAAGTATTGGTTGCGGGTTCTCCTGAGGTTTCGGGAGAGGTATTAAACCAAGATCCCACTGATCCCGATAGCTATCGGGAGCGGGATTAGTTCGACTAACTAAAAAATTGAAATTAATTTTTTAGAGTCTCACGAATAATATACCAATATTACTGTATTTTGCAGTAGGCTGCTCGAGTGGTGGAATTGGTAGACACGCTGGACTTAAAATCCAGTGGACAGTAATGTCCGTATGGGTTCAAGTCCCATCTCGAGTACTTTAAAACCTCATAATTAATTATGAGGTTTTTTATTTGATATCTATTTTACACAAAATTTGTTAATAAAAATCAAACAATTCTTTCAGCATAATTTATATCTGAACTATAAACTCTCTCACTAACTATAGAAGTTAAAATTAAAGAAGTTGTTAATTCACCATATACTGTTAATCGTTCATTTAAATTTTCAAGATGTTTGGGGTCTCTAACATATCCTTTCATAAGCATACAATCATGCCCTGTTAGTTTATGGCATTCACATATTTCAGGAACTGTTTTTACATATTCTTCAAAGTTTTTTACTTGTCCAAATCTAATTTTTATCGAAATATAAACACCTAAGAAATATCCCAGAGATTCCATATTAATCTTTGCCGTATAACCTTCAATAATACCTGCATCTTCCATTTTTTGAATACGTTCTGCTACAGAAGGAGAAGATAATTCTACTTTTTTAGATATTTCGGTTAAGGGCACTCGTGCATTAGTCTGTAATTCCTCAAGAATTAACCAATTTGATTTGTCTATTTTCATTTATTAGGTTTTTAGTTTAAAAAACATTCAAAATTAAGGTAATTTTAAGTAATTACAAAATATATTAATTTTTTATATAAAATTTTCAATTTAGATTTGTATAAGGAAAATCGCATCCAACTAATTAAATTATTAATTCTATGACAACATTAAATTTAAAAGATTCTGAATTCGATTCCTATTACGGAAGATATATTGACAAACTTTCAAAAAATATTCATTTACGGGATGGATTTATAATTGGACAAAAAAATGTTATTCAATTTTTTGAATCCATCCATCATGATAAGTTAAATTATCGTTATGCTCCGGAAAAATGGAGTATTAAGGAAATACTTCAACACCTTATAGATACCGAGCGTATTTTTATGTATCGTTGTTTTCGCATCTCACGAAATGATGATACATCATTAGCTGGATTTGACCAGAATAAATACATAAAACCCTCAAATGCAGATGATAAAATAATTGAATCATTAATTGAAGAATTCAAATCTGTCAGACAGAGTTCTATTTCTTTATTAAATAGTTTGAGTGATGAAAACTTGAAGTATGTAGGAGTTTCTAATGGAGGCGCAATGTCGGCTAGAGCTGCTGCTTTTACCATTATAGGTCATGATATTTGGCATATGGATGTAATTAAAGAAAAATATTTATAAAATGTTAGACATCAGGCCTAATTGTGAACACTGCGGTAAAAATTTACCAAACACATCAACCGAAGTAATGATCTGTAGTTTTGAGTGTACGTATTGTACAAAATGCGCAATAATTGTATTTGAAAATGTATGTCCTACTTGTGGTGGAAATTTTGAAAAAAGACCTATTCGTCCTGCCATAATGGTAAGAAAATATCCAGTTTCTACTGACAAACTAATTGAACCAAAGGATTTAGGAAAAGCACAAAGATTAATTAATAAATACCAAAATATTTCTCCAGAAAAAAGATGAACTATCAATTTGAAACATATAAGCCAAGAAAAATTGAGTTTCAGCAAACAATAACAATTAACGCTTGGAAAGTTAAAGTGTATTCAATAACTATTAATACTGATTTTCAATCTCCTAAAATATTAGAGAATACATTAAAGCAATTACCTATATGGATAGATAAAGCGAAAAACTCTGAACTTCCTACTTATAACACTGCATTTTTAATTATTCATGAAGCCAGAGAAGGTGTTTGGATATTATTCAATTGGTGGACAGGAGGAGAAATGATTGAAACCAAGGTATACTTTTCTAATTATGATACTCTTTCAGAAATAAAAGATACACCACATAAAAACTCTTTAGTATGTGTATGGGAGCTAGAAGTGTTTGCACACGAACGTAAAAAGTGGATTGAGTATATACTATTAAATGCTGAGCATCCAAATTTTAAAGAATATTTAAACGATGTCCTTCAATAAATAATGAAAGAAAAAAGATTAATAGAATTTGCCACTGCTTGGAAAAACGGAAATATAGAGAGCGTAATGTCATTTTTCTCAGATGATTGTATGTATGTAGCTTCTGTTGGTTCAGAGTCAGGAACAACATTTGTTGGGAACAAAGAAGTGAAAAAAGGCATTAAAGAAATGATGAAATATGACAATGCTGTTTCTTCAACTATTAAAAACATACATATTCATAAAAATTTTGATTTTTGGGAATGGGAATATACTTATGCAGAAGGTAAAACAGTAGTTGGGTGTGATGTTTTTGATTTTGTAGGTAATCTAATTAAAACCAAAAATGCTTTTAGGAAAGTAAATGTAACTATTAAAAAATGAAGAAATACATTACATACCCATTAATAGTTTTTCTCATGCTTTTTACTCAGATATTATGGGCACAAGACTCAATACCTAAGCGAATTTATTATACAACCTCTATTGGAGTTTATGATGCCCCAAAAATTGATGGAAAAATCAATGATGAAAGTTGGAATTTAGTAAAATGGAGCGGTGATTATATACAATGGAGTCCAAAAGAAAATACGCCGCCTATTGAACAAACTCAACTAAAAATTTTATATGATGATAAAAATTTATATGTTGCCTTTAGATGTTATGACAAAGACCCTCAAGGTATTGTAGAGCGATTATCAAGGCGTGATGGTTTTGATGGTGATTGGGTAGAAATAAATATAGATAGTTATCATGATCTACGCACCGCTTCATCTTTTACCATATCTGTTTCCGGTGTAAAAGGAGATGAATACATCTCAAACAATGGAGCAAATTGGGATAATACCTGGAATCCTATTTGGTATACAAAAACAAATATTGATAATGAAGGTTGGACAGCTGAAATACGAATACCTTTAAGTCAGTTCCGTTTTAACAAAGATGAAAATCAAGTATGGGGTATTCAATCTACCCGTCGTTATTTTAGAAGCGAAGAGCGTTCAGTTTGGCAGCGATCACCACAAAATACTGCTGGTTGGGTAAGCGATTTTGGAGAACTCCACGGGTTGAAAAATTTGAAACCTCAAAAACAATTAGAAATACAACCATATATTGTTAGTAAGCTAAAAACTTTTGAAAAAATAAAAGAAAATCCTTTTAAAGAAAATGGTAATGATTTTAGTTTGGATGTTGGGGTTGATGGCAAGATTGGAATTACAAACGATTTAACAGTAGATTTTACCATCAACCCAGATTTTGGACAAGTGGAAGCTGATCCTTCAGCTATAGCTTTAGACGGATTTCAAATATTTTTTCCTGAACAACGTCCATTTTTTGTAGAAAATAAGAATATTTTTGATTATAAATTTTCTACTTCACGCTCAGGAAATTCTTTTGGATTTGACAATCTATTTTATTCTAGAAGAATTGGACGTTCACCTCAAGGTTTTGCAAATACTATTACTGGAGAATTTTCTGAACAACCAGATGTAACAACAATTTTAGGTGCTGCAAAATTTAGTGGCAAAACAAAGGATGGTTGGTCTATTGGTGTTTTAGAGAGCTTGACTGCAAAAGAGAACGCAACAATTTCTGATGGCACAAATAAAAGAAAAGAAGTAGTAGAACCGTTGACTAACTATTTTGTGAGTAGAGTTCAGAAAGACTTTAACAATAATAATACATTTATTGGCGGAATTTTCACTTCTGTAAATAGAAACTTAACTGATAATTTAAGTTTTTTGCATAAATCTGCATATTCCGGAGGGCTAGATTTTACACATCAATGGAAAAATAGAAAATACTACTTAAAAGGAAATTTCGTTTTTAGTACAGTTTCAGGAAGTACAGAAGCAATTTCTAGAACGCAAAGATCAATAACTCACCTTTTTCAGCGAGAAGATGCCTCCTATTTAGATGTAGATACAGATAAAACGAATTTAACTGGTTCTGGAGGTAACCTACAATTTGGTAAAGCTTCTGGAAGCTGGCGTTATGAATTTGGTGGTACGTGGCGTTCGCCAGAATTAGAATTGAATGATGTTGGTTTTCAAAGACAGGCTGATGATATTAGGCATTATGGCTGGATTGGTTATAGAACCACAAAACCTAGAAAAAGTATACGCGCTTTTGCTCTTAACTATACTCATTTAGCAGCTTTTGATTTTGGAGGTAACCTAAACGAGATTACACTTAATTTAAATGGCTGGGTTAATCTAAAAAATAATTGGTGGATTAATGGTGGTTTTAGTCATAAGCCAGAGTTATACTCTAATTATGTATTACGTGGTGGGCCTAGACTCAAATTATCACAAGAGTTTAGTTATCGAAACGGTTTTATCTCAGATGCTAGAAAGAAGTTTAGAATAACAATGAATTATTCAGGAAGATGGAGAGCGAATAAAGAATTAGCGTTTAATCAGATTAGTGGACAACTTACATATCAACCATCCAACGCATTGCAGTTATCGTTTTTGCCTTCATATAGTATTAATAAAAATAAATTACAATATGTTTCTCAACAAAGCTTTAATACAGACAAAAGGTATATCAATGCTACTATCGATCAACAAACTTTAAACTTCCCATTGCGAATCGATTATATTTTAAGACCAAATTTAAGTATTCAATTTTGGGGACAACCCTTTATTTCTAGAGGGAGATATAGTGAGTTTAAATTTATTACGAACCCTATTGCTAATAAATTTAAGGATAGATTTAGTACATATAGTGATACACAAATTTCGCTTGATTCAGGTATTTATGCTATTGATGAAAATGACGATGGTATGGAAGATTATTCATTTTTTCAACCTGATTTTTCATTTGTGCAATGGCGTTCTAATTTAGTATTGCGTTGGGAATATATTCCCGGTTCTGAAATATATTTGGTTTGGTCTCAAGACATTTCACAATTTGGCGATTTTAATGATGGTTTATTTCAAGGTTTAGATAATAATCTATTAAATACACAACCACAGAATATATTCTTAATAAAAGCAACTTATCGGTTTATGATATAAAGAATAAATCATATAATTTATAGATATGAATGAAAATTAAGACACACATCCGTTTCGCAAAATTAGACGATATAAATGAAATTATTGAACTCTGCGAACTCCATGCTATTTATGAAAAAGCAGCATACTCTAAAAAGGGTAAAACAGAACAGTTAGCACTCGATTTATTTTCCGATTACCCCAAACTCTATTGTTTGGTTGTAGAAAGTAATGAGCAACTTATTGGCTACGCAACCTATATGAAACAATATGCTACATGGGACGCTTGTGAATATATTTATATGGATTGCCTCTTTATAAAAGAATTTGCAAGAGGGTTGAGAATAGGAGAGCAATTGGTTAAAAGAACTCAAATAGAAGGTGAAACACTGGGTTGTAATTTAATACAATGGCAAACGCCCGGTTTTAATAAAAGAGCTATCAAATTCTATAACAGAATAGGAGCTACCTCAAAAAGTAAAGAACGATTTTTTCTTAAAATTTAAACTAAAAAATTTATGAAAACTATTTTGAATGCCAAAATATTGCAAATACTAATTTTTGTATTTGTTATATTATCATGTAAGGAGAATGATAGAACTAAAAATGAAAAAAATTCGCATGAGCGTGAGAAAAGAGTTGACATCATACATCAAGTAATCAATTTAAAATTTGATTGGAAAAAGAAACAAGCAAAAGGAACTACCAGTATTACTTTTTCTAATCTTACAGCATCAGATACATTATTTCTCGATGCAGGAATGTTAACTATTCATGGTGTTAAATTAAGTAATGAACAAACTTTAGATTTTATATATGATGGATTAGATACAGACAATGGTTTGAAAATTATTTTAGATAAAAAATATAAACTAGGAGAAGAAATTACAATTACCATTGAATATAATACTAATTGGGTAAATCAATCCGACCCCAATAATATTTGGGGAAGTTTTGATAAAGGCATTCGATTTTTTGAACCAAGCTTAACAGAAAAAGAAAGGAGAAAACAAATTTGGGCAGTTGGCGAAGCCAAACTAAATAAATATTGGTACCCATGTTATGATGCGCCAAATGATTTACATACAAGTGAATTTATTGCTACAGTTGAAAAACCATTAATGGCTATTTCTAATGGAGTACTTATAGATACAAAAGACAACAAAAATAATACAAGAACATTCCATTGGAAAACCAATATTCCTCATGCCAACCATTTAACCTCATTTGTTATTGGTAATTATAAAAATTATCAACAACAATATAAAAATGTAAAACTGAATAATTACGGTTATCCTGATGAGTACATAGGCACAAAAGAAAGTGTGGTTAGATTGCCTGATATGATACAATTTTTCTCCAATTTAACAGGTAAAGAATATCCTTATGAAACCTATTCTCAAATTTTTGTTCAAGATTTTGGAGGCTACAAAAGTAGTATGATGACATCTATTATCACCGAAAATATGGTTGATGATAAAACAACGCATGAAGATTTTCTGTATTTATGGGATTTAACAGAAGGAGAAGCTCTGGCAAATCAATGGTTTGGAAATTTATTAACTATAAAAGATTGGAGTCATGCTTGGTTAAGTAAAGGATTTTCTAGATACATTTCTGGTATGTATAGTGCGTATAAAAATGGAAATGATGAATTTTTACTATACCAACATTCTCCAGATCTAAATACATATTTAAGTGATTGGAATTCCAATAACCGCATTCCGGTTGTAACTGACAGTTACGAAAATGTTGAGTCTTTTGTAAATGGAAATCACCCATATTCTAAAGGCGCATTGGTTTTAAATATGTTAAGAAATGAACTTGGAGAAGACAAATGGAAACAAGTCATTAAAAAATATATTAATAACTATGAAAACAAATTAGTTTCAACGAAAGATTTTATAAACACCGTCAATCAAGTAAATGGAGAATCATTAAATTGGTTTTTTGATCAATGGATATTTAAAATTGGGCATCCAAAATTTAAAGTTGAAAAAAAATACGACGAGACTAAAAAGCAGTTAAAATTGTCTATAGTACAAACTCAAAAACAGGATTTTATTTCCGATTTTAAGCAAATTAAATTTTTTCAAGGAAAGATGAATATTGAAATTGATAACAACGAAACTGAAGGTAATGTTTATGACATAGTAATCAAGCCTAAAGAAGTTAATACTTACATATTCGATATAGAATCCAAACCAAGATATGTGAATGTTGATTATGAGAGTGCGTGGATTAAAGAAATGAATTTTAAAAAATCACAGGCTGAACTTATTGCTCAACTTCAAAATAGTAAAGATGTTTTGTCCAAAGTGTCTTCTATGAGAGAGTTAACTATTATTGCGAAAGATAGTATCACTATCAAAGAAAATAAATTATTAATAAAAAACGAATTATGTAAAGTAATTTTAAACAAAGAATATTGGTGGCGAACACGATTAATTGCTTTATGGCAATTGCAAGGATTGATACCTTCATCACTTTCTAACCAAGGCGTTGAAATGGAAAGTAGAACTGCAGAGATGCTTCTTAAACTAATAACAGAAGAAAAATCTTGGTTAAAATCTAACGCTATTAATGTCTTGGGAATGACACGGAACCCTAAATATGCACCAATATATATTGAAGCTTTAAATGATTATAGTGACCGAGTGGTGAATATGGCTGCTGTTGCTTTAGGAAAAACAAAAAGTCCGAAAGCATTTGATGCGCTAATGAAACTTCCAAACAAACCATCATGGAAAAACCAAAGTCTTATAAGTGCCTTATATGGATTAAAAGAGCTTAAAGATTCTCGAGCCTATGATTTAGCTATTAAATCATTAATTGATTCGGATAATCCCCATTGGAATTTAGGCACACCTGTTTGGGATCATCGATTAGCAGCAGCACATACATTAGTTGCTATTGGTAAATCAGATAAAGGGTATCCTTTAATTTTTGAACAGTTTAAGGATGCAATGAAACAAGAGAATTTAAACGATATTTTTTACAATGTTTTACAAATAGTCACATTAGCAGACCCCAGAGGACAAGAAGTATTTGATATATTAAAGAAAAAATTTAAAAATAATGAGAATACAATGACTGCCATTGTAAATTTAGAAACACAGTTTAAAAATGCTATAAAATAATTGATGCGCATTCTAGTTAATTTTTAAGATATTGTAAGCAATTATCATATCAATACATTAAGATGAAAAAACTGAATACAAAATTTTTAATTCTACTGTTAACCTTTACAGCAACTATAACTGCACAAGATGTTTCTTTCTTAAATCATTCTGGATATAATTCCATTGGAACTCAAGAAAACAGAACTGCATCTATTACACTTTTTGATATTGATATGGATGGAGACTTAGACGTATTAATTGCCAACGGTAGACATTAGCCAAACACCAAATTATGATTCTCAAACTGTAACCTTTAAAGAAAACCTTGAATGGTCATTAATTGCAGCAACAAATGGAAAATCTGATACAATGATGAGAAATATTATTACTGGAGAAATACTAGGACATGATTTAAGAGTATTTGAGATTAACATGGTATAAAGAACAATGGAAATTTCATAACAAAAGGGATTGTATTAAATAAAAAAATATGAAACAAAAACTTCTAAAATTTTTCTTGGCTATTGGTATTTTAGCATTGATACTATTTGCCATACTATTCTATTTTAGTCCTCAAAAAACAACTCCTTTTGTAGATGCTGATGGGAAAGTATTAAAAAATAGCATTGCAGAAATAATTGATGTAGAAATTAATGGTGTCATGCAGCGGCTACTAATTCGAGGAGAAAACCTGTCCAATCCGATATTACTTCATTTACATGGAGGACCAGGAGGTCCAGATAGACCATTAATGAATAAAAATAATAATCTTGAAGATATTTTTACAGTTTGTTATTGGGATCAAAGAGGCGCTGGGGCATCCTATTCTAGTGAGATTTCTATTGAAAGTATGAATCAAGATCAAATTATAAAAGACGGACTTGAACTTTCAAAATACCTTTTGAATAGATTTGAAAAAGAGAAATTATATTTAGAAGCACATTCTTGGGGAACACTTTTCGGTATTCAAATGGTATTTAGAGAACCTGATCTATTCTATACTTATTTTGGTATCGGACAAGGAGCAAATTCTTTAAAATCTGAACAATTATCATATGATTTTGTTTATAATTCTGCCAAAAAAGCGAACGATAACAAAACTATTAGCGAATTAGAAAAAATTGGAAGACCTCCGTACTTAACAGATGAGGATTGGGTCACTAATATTTTAAAAGAGCGAGAATTATTAAAAAAGTATGAAGGACCAGATTCAAAGAAAAAGCTCAGTACATTTTCAATTTATAAAGACTTTATTTTTTATCCAGAATACTCTATTAATGATAAATTAAAATCACTAAAAGGGCATCATTTTTCATTAAAACATTTATGGCCGGAAGCAAAGAAAACCAACTTGTTTAATAGTGTAACGAAGTTTAAAGTCCCCATTTATATTTTTCAAGGCAAATATGATCTATCGACCGTTACATCAGTTTCAAAAAAGTATTACGATTCAATAAAAGCACCTAAAAAATCATATTATATTTTTGAAAATTCTGCACATTGGCCTCATATTAATGAATTTGAAAAGTATAAATCAATTATTCAAACAATCATTAACCATGAAAACTGAAACGATGAAATTTTCTTTAATGTTAATAGCAATCATACTCTTTTTTACTTGTTTATTTTCTTCCTGTTACCCTATTAAAAAAAATGAACCAGAATGGAAAATAGCCTATAAAAACGATAAAGATGGTAATACAATATTAGGAAGTAAAGAAGAGTTGATTAACTCAATAAGGCAAGGTTCTCTAATTAGGATTGGCTGGGGAGGAAAAGAAAGCAATCACAGTATTGAACACATTTCAGAACCAGTTTGGATAGCAATATTAGATGAAAAAGAAGTCATTGCCCACCTTGAACCTCAGGTGTTATCGGTCATAGATTGGAACAGTTTATCAGCAAAATATTCAGACTCAAGCAAACTAAAAGAAGAGTGGAGAGTTGTCATTTCTACAAAAGGTGAATTTGATGCTATTTGGTATGATAAGAAAGAAAATCGACAAATATAAGAGAAGAGTTCAAAATCCTATAATTTCTTGGTTTGTTAAGAATTCAACAGAGACAAAAGTAAAATCTTTTTTTGAAGAGTAAATAATAGTTATGAATTTAAAATTTAAACAATTTTTAGTTGGTATCCTTTGCATTTTCTTTTTAAACGGCTTTGGGCAATCAAAAATAGATACAGTATATTTAAAAAATAGCTTAACTCTTTTATTTGATAAATATCATATTCCTGATGCTTCAATTATTGTAAGTCAAAATGGAAGAGAGGTTTTTAAACTAGATAAGAATGTTAAAAATGTAAATAAAAATTACTTTATAGGCTCTTGCTCAAAATCGTTTACAGCATTGGCAACACTACAATTAGTTGATGCTAATAAAATTGAATTAGATAACCCTGTACTAAAATATTTACCTTGGTTTTCACTTAAAGATACAGCGCAAAGCAAAAAAATAACCATAAGGCACTTACTGAACCAAACCAGCGGCATGAAAACAAGTGATGGTTTTTTTGATTTACTGACTTCTGACCAAACAGTATTTGAAAAAGAATTTTCTACCTATTTAAATAATGCAGAATTTTTGTATAATCCCGGTACTACATTTAACTATTGCAACTCTAATTATATAATGCTTGGTTTAATTATTACTAAGGTTAGCAATCAATCTTATGAGTCGTATCTAGAAGAGCATATTTTCTCCAAAATAGGGATGCAAAATACATATGCAAGCTATGAAAAAGGTGCTAAATCTAATATGGTGACTGGTTATCAAGATTGGTTTCATTTGTTTAAAACCTCGAAACATTATGAATTTTCAGACTTTTTCGTACCAACTGGTTTAATAACAAGTAATTCTGATGATATGGCAAAATATTTAAATTGCCTATTAAATAAAGGAATTACTCAAAAAGGAGATACTTTACTATCACTAAACAGTCTTAAACTATTAACAACAACTAAAAGTAATGGTTATGCTATGGGCTGGATGACCGATGATATTGTGTTTAATGTTAATTTTCGAATACAACACGATATTCCTTTTATTTTTCACATAGGTTCAATAAACCGTTATATTTCATCAATAGCAATATATTCAGAAAAAAATATAACTATATCAATATTAGCCAATAGCAATAGCTTTGAATTTACAAAAGAAGCTTTAAATGTTATATTAGCTTCAGTTAATAGAGGTAAATATCGGTATGTTTTTTCAAAAGAAAAATTATTTAAAAAAGTAATTTTAATTATTATAATGCTTGTATTTGTAGTTTTTCTTATCAATATAAAACGATGGTATAAAAATAAATTCAAAATAAGTTTATCTCCAAATTTTTATATAATCACAAGATTACTAGTTGGCCTATTGCTAAGTATAGGAGTGTTATTTTTATCTACGTTAGTATATCGAATTCCTTTTGATTTTTTCCTAGATTTCCAACCAGATTTTGGTTATAGCTTTTTATTTATCAGTACTGTTGGAGTTTTGAGTTCGTTAATTCGGTATTTTGGAACTATAAAAGCCATAAGAAATTAAAATATCATTAATTTCTTATGCTTTCTAATTTCAGCATACTTTAGTTAGTTATTTTAATACCTTTCATCATATTTCCTTCTAATAAAATATTGATGTATTTTACAGCATTTGAATTGTCAGAAACAAATTCAATTTCTGCTCCGAGTTCTTTGATAAAGAATTTATTATTTGCTTTTGAAAGTAGTTTTAACTTGTCTGCACCTTCTGGTTGTGCAAAAAGATTTTCATTTTCTAATGAAATCTTCATGGTAAATTGCTCTGATTTATAACTTCCAATATATTTTTTAAGTGTTGTAATTGGTATTGATATAGCAACATTTTCCTTAGGTATATCATTAGATATTTTAACCAAATGCGCCTCATAATTTCTATTCTTATAAGTGGTTGCAATTATGTTGCCTTTAATATCTTTTTCGAAATGAAGTTGGATATATTCCCTATCAAAAAATAATGTGTTTTCATTTGTAGCATACAGTTGTCTTTCTTTACCTCCTTGAGCTTTATAATAAAAGCCTTGATCGTTTTTACCAATAATTCTTTTACCGCCACCTTTTAATTGATATGTTCCGATAATATTATTTAAATCGTTTATTGATAATGTGTTTTTAGAGTTTTTTGTAGGATATGGTTTATTTAAGCTTATTGCCGTTGCTTTTATAGTTGCCGGAGTAGGAGAACCTACTTCGTTGTTTTGTAAAACCACTACATACAATTTTTCTTCAGGAACATAAATAGAATTGGCTTTAAAACCAGGTTCAAATCCTGAATGCTCAAAACTTTTAGAACCATTAATTTTATTTAATTCCCATCCGAACCCTTTATTTATTTTCTTATTGTTTAAAAGTGTATAGTTAGTAAGCATTTGATTCAGGCTCTTTTTATCAATTACTTTTTTAGAAAATAACCCGGTTACCCATTTATTTAAATCTTTAGGAGCACTAACAATAGCTCCTGCCGAAAAAGAAGATGAATTATAAGTAACCATCTCTGTCTTGTCATTGTTATCTTTTGTATATCCTTTCGCCTTGTTTTTAATACTATTTTGTGGAGAAAAGACATAGGTATTTTTCATTTTTAGAGGTTTAAAAATATTCTTTTTAAGGAACTCACCATAAGATAGTCTAGAAACTTTTTCTATAACTAAACCTAGTAGCATATAGCCATTGTTTGAGTAATCGAATTTCTCTCCTGGTTGAAATAAAAGAGGTTCATTTTTTATTGCATTTGCAATAGCTTGTGGCGTTATATTTTTACTAAAGTTTTTGCTTATCACTTTTGCCTTATTATCTGATGGAATACCTGAGGTATGCGTCAATAAATGTTCAATTTTCACTTCTTTATAATTTGAACCAGCAAATTCTGGTAGATATTTTCCTAAACTTTCTTTTACATTTAGCTTGCCTCGTTCTTGAAGTATTAATATCGCTGCTGCTGTAAATTGTTTAGTGATAGAACCTATGGCAAACGTTGTATTTTCGGTTATTGGGATTTGTTTTTTTACATCTGTTAAACCGAACTGTTTACTGTATAAAATTTTTCCATTTTTTGAAATTAGTATTGATGCTCCAGATTCTTCACCTTTATACCTTGTTTCAAATAGGTTGCTTAATCTTTCTTCATAATGCTGTGAGTAGCTTGTACTGCTAATAAAGAGTTGAAAAATTAGTGTCAAAATAAATGTTCTAAATACGGTTGTGTTTTTCATGATATTGTAGTTTTTAATTAAAATTTTGTGTTTAAAATTTGGCATAAGTATAGCCGTTCTACTTGCGTAGAATAAATTTTTTAATAATTTTTATGTTGGATTTACGGTTTTGCCATCACTCAATTTTGACGTAGCAATGCTTGCCTCTAAATGTTATCTTAGTTTTAGAAGGCCTCTTTCCAAAGGCATACAGTAATTGATTGGAATTTGAGGGTAATTCTTTTAACCTATCGGATAAATGATAGCTATTTTGTAATTTATCATTAATTGCAAGAGTATAATTGTCTAAATTTTTCAAACCTAACTGAATAGAAGCATTTTGATTTTGAATAGCAATAGTGGTTACTTTTTTATCGAAAGAATTTACAGTTATATCACTATTCTTAGCATTGACTTCAATAGTATTATTTATGGATGAAATTTTATATTCAGAAAAGATTGATTTTGCAACTATGATATCACGAATAGTATCAACGATAAAGATGTCATTGATCGATTCATTAATTAACAAAGTATTCAATTTTTCTATATTGATGGTTGAGATAGCTGATGTAAGTTCTAATTTATTAGCTTTGCTAAGTTTTAAATCAACATTTTTTAAAGAGATATTAGCATTTGTTATTTGACTTACTGTTGCATTTATATTCATCAAATTTGCTGTAAGGCTATTCATCTTTTTTGCAATTAATTTACCTTTGTCCATGGTCAAATCAATGTTCCCAGTATGATTGCCTAAATAGATGGTAGTTCCTTTTGTATTTAATACTAAATTGCTTTTTTCAGGAATAAATAAAGAAGTAGTTAATTCTAAATATTTTATTTTATATACTTTTCCATTGGTTAGTATTACAGAATTATCATCTTTTCCGAAGAAACTATTATAAATTTTAAAATGTTGAATATTCATGTTAAAATCAATATTAATTTGCCTTGCTTTATTTTCTTTTAACTCGATTCTTAATGCATTTAGTAACGCTGTAGTTTGAGTTGCATTCTCACATTCTAAGATAACTTTTACTACCTGTTTAACAGTGTTTTGCCCCCAAGTATTAATCTTTAAAGTCTTGTTTATAACATAGATAGACGGTTTGCTATATTTACCAGAGATAATATATTTATTTCCAGATTGTCTTGTATTAATAGCACCATTTCCGGTCGGATGAACAGATTGAGGTCCATATGTTTTGATAATTGTATTATCAGAAGTTTCAATCTCTTTTTCAAACGTTTTTGTAACTCTTTGAGCTGTACTATTTAGGATGAATAAGCATATCAATAGCAATGAGCCAACGATTTTCTTATATGACAATTCTTGATTTTTCATAATTGATATTATAATTTTTTTCATTTATTTTTATTTTTTTAACCTCCTTAAGTATTTTATCTAAAATTTCACTTTTTGTTTTGTAATATTTCAGTACTTCTTTAGCAATATTCTCATCATACTCTTTAGTATATAAATAAGTTACTTTTTGCCTATATGATTCATCAAGATACTTTACCTGATTATAAAGCTGTTGAAAATTATCTCTATATAAAACAGGAAATTCAGTATTTCTTATTAATGTTGCTTTTTTATTTAGTGTTTCTTCAATATTCTGATTTTCAAAACCATATTGAGCGAGTAATTTTGTAGGTATTTCAGTTGTATTATTATCGAATTTAAATAAAAGAAATCCTAAAAGAAATACTGCCGCCATTGTAGAAATAACTTTTAAATATTTATAGTTTTTTTCAGGAATTATATCAAATATTTGTTTTTCAATGTTATCCCAAATCTTAGGGTTTACTTGATCAACATCCATTTTATGTTTGTGTTGTTTTATATATTTTTCAAAGTCATTCATAACATTTTTCTTAATTGTTCTTTTAACAGTTTTAAAGCATATCTATATTGGCTTTTAGATGTTGAAACCGATATTTTAAAGGCTTCTGCTATTTCTTTATGTTTAAATTCATCTAGAAGATATAGTGTAAAAATTTCTCTACAGCCATTTGGCAAATTTTGGATGGCTTCATTTATAGTTTCAAATTTTATACTTTCATACCATTTACCTTCTTCGTGTATATCTTCATATTCCTTATCTTCAATGGGCTTGAAATAAATTTTATTTTTAATAATTTTCAAACTATTGTTTAATACAATTCTCTTTAACCAAAATAAATAATGATTAGGGTCTTTTAATTGATTAATTTTTTGAAAAGAATTTAAAAACGATTCTTGTATTACATCTTCAGCATCACTTAAATTATTAGTTATTCTATAGGACATAGCTAACATTTCTTTTGCATATCTTGTATATAAAAGATTCATGGCTAATCTGTCGTTTACCTCAATTTTTTTTACGGCTTCTGTTATAATGTTGACTGTTTTCAAATAGAATTCTATTAAATATATCTTCCTTCTACTCTAAAGATAGCGTAAAAACAAAAAGGATGTAAAAAAGTTTCTTTTTTTTTTAAGTTAAGTATTTTGAAAGGTAATTTTGTTCTAAAAAGAAGTTATAATCTGATGTAATTCAAACAAGCTTATTTACCAATATTGATAGCATAATATTCTTGTGCGTGTTATTCATAGGGTTCTATTCAAATTTAGAAGATCTTCATAAATATTAAGATTATTTCCTTTTATAGTTATTTTTTAAAAAAGGAAACCATGTTTTACCATTATCTTTAGAGCACCCTACAACCAATTCATTTTCGAATTCAGATAATTGCTTATAGATTAATTTAAAGCACAATGAATCGTCATATTCATCTCTATTCTTTAAATCAGAATCTATACTACAAAAAGTCAATATTCCGTCAAGAATAGTTCCTTTAAAGGCATTCATATTACCCAAGCCAATATCTAATGCAAACAATCTAAACGAGTCTTTTTCATGGTCACAGCCAATGGTATTATCCATAGTAATAATACTATTCTCATTTGTCAATTTTACTTTTTCGGTAATAAATGTATTTTCTAATGAAAAAATAGCTGAACCACTACCTGTTTTAATCCAACCGCTAGATGGCATTGAACTATACACATCTACATCAAAATCGCCTATTAAATAATGAATCTTGCTAAAACGGTTATTTAAGGCTTCTTTATTGACAGTTGACATATACCCCAACATAATTATCTTGGTTTATTTTTTGATTTTATTTTAGACAAAGTATCGGTCTATGTTATTAAAGACGCCTAAAATAAGTATGTGTTACTAATTTTAACATTTAGAATAGCTATGCTAATCAAATATAGTATTTCTTGAAATGAATTATCCTCGAGGCAGGGCCATCGAGGTATTCCACTCCTTTCATACCCAGTCAAGCTGGGCACAAGCTTTGATCTTTTAGGTCAAAAACCGAAATTCTATATTTTACCTCACCCGAAACCGCTTAAATCGGTTTCGACCTCTCTACCTCGGCTATAGCCTGTCTTGAGTCCTCCGACTCCGCTCAGGATAAACTTAGTCGAAAGGCTCGGTACAAGCTCAGAGAGGTAAAGCGGAAACCCTGAGGCATCCCGAGCACTCGGGATAGGAGAATTATTTTCGATTAAAGTTTTAATAGGTTTTTCATGCCAAAAAAAGTATTTTAAAGAAAAAATAGTCAATACTGATAATAATTTTCTTTGCCGATAGATAATTACCAATATTTTACATTGAAAAAAGTAAAAAAGAAGATTATATAAATTGATTTATCTTCAGTGATAAGGTTAAAATCACTTACTTGCCAGAAAGTTTAAAAGAGTTCAATACTTTAATATACATATAGGGGCTTACTTTTTTATAACCTGTATTTCCTAAAGCTTCACCATCTTTGTTTAAAATCACAACAAAGGGAAAATGTCCATCTAAATTATATTTTTCTTTTAGCTTTTTATTCTTTTCTTGCAACTCTTCACTTAATCTATTTTCTTCCTTTCTTGTAAATTCAGCTTTGAGCATCACAAAATGTTCTTGGGCATACTCTTTGAATTCTGCATTATTCCACATTTCTTTTTCAAATCTGATACACAATGCATTCCAATCAGAGCCTTGAAAGACCAGTATAATTTTTCGGTTTTTTTCACTTGCCATTTTTTTTGCTTCATCAATATCGGTAAGCCATTCTTGTGCCTGAACAGTAAAAGAGACACATAGAAAAAGGCAACAAAGAAGTATTATTTTTCTCATGTTGAGTGGGGATTAATATCATATTATAACGTATAAAAACATCTCTTTAGTGTATCGTAATTTATTTATTTAACGATACTTTAACGTCCACTAAAAACACCCCTCCAAATCCTCCCAAAATTTGGTATATGATTTTGTTACCACATCAGCATCTTTAATTGTAATTGGTACTTTTAAAGCTAAAGGCGCAAATGCCATTGCCATACGGTGGTCATTATAGGTTTGAATACTACAATTTTTATTGATTTTTGATGATGGTTTTAAATGCAAACTCTTATTAGTTACAGAAATATCAGCACCCAATTTTTTCAGCTCAACATCTAATGCTACTAACCTATCCGTTTCCTTAATTTTTAAAGTATGTAAACCTGTTAAGTTACAGACAATTCCTAATCCAAAACAAGTCACTGCGATGGTTTGAGCTATATCTGGAGCGTCTTTGAGGTCAAGAGATTCTTCGTCCCGATAGCTATCGGGACTCTGAATGACAGTGGTTTTTTTGAGTGAAATTGCATTTTCTTGAAATGTAGTTTCTACACCAAACTCTTTATAAATATTTACTAAACAACTATCACCTTGTAAACTCGTCTTTCTATAAGAAGATAATTCTATGATTGTTCCTACTTCACTTAAGGCAATCAAACTATAAAAATAGGATGCCGAACTCCAATCAGATTCTATCATTATGGTTTTATCTTCAATGCTCTTTTTTGACAAAACCTCAATATGGTTTCCTTTAAAAGTAGTTGAAATTCCCAATTCTTTTAATAAGATCAAAGTCATTTCTAAATAAGGGCGAGAAGTAACTTCTCCTAGCAATTCAATTTCTAATCCGTTCTCTAAAGATGGTGCTATTAATAATAAAGCAGAAATATATTGACTACTTACATTACCATTGATACTTACTTTATTTTTGGTAATTTTTTTTCCTTTGATATGTATTGGTGGATATCCTTCTTTATCTACATATTCAATATCAGCACCTAAACTTCGTAAGGCATCAACCAAAATTTTAATGGGTCTGTTTTGCATTCGTTCAGAACCCGTCAAAATAGTTTCTCTGCTTTCTTTAGCAGAAAAATAAGCTGTCAGAAAACGCATAGCTGTTCCGGCATGCCCAATATCAACTATCTTATCTCTAGAACCTAAAGCATGTGTTAAGTGTTTAGTATCATCAGAATCAGATACATTTTCCAGATTTAAATTCGGATAGAATTGCTGTAAAATTAATAGTCGATTGGATTCACTTTTTGAGCCTGAAATGATAATTCCCGCATTATCTACTTGTTTATCAGTATAATCTAATAATAAATTCATTTATAAAATATCAATTTTTATTGCTAATTTTAACTACTAATTTAACTACCAACATTATGCAAAAAGTAATGCTCTTTTTTGTTAGCATTTTATTGCTAGCTAGCTTTTCTAGTAAGGCTCAAAAATACAAAAGAAAAACACAACAAAACACTAATCAATTTGCCGAAAAATATTACAATGCTATACAATGGCGAAATATAGGCCCGTTTAGAGGTGGTCGTAGTGCTGCCGTAACCGGTGTTTCGGGTAAAGCGAATTTATTTTATATGGGTTCAACCGGTGGTGGTATCTGGAAAACAACTGACGCCGGTAACACTTGGAAAAATATTTCTGATGGCTTTTTTGGAGGTTCCGTTGGGTCTATAGCAGTCAGCGAATGGGATAATAATGTAATTTATGTTGGTAATGGTGAGAAAACAGTTCGCGGTAATGTATCGTCTGGTGACGGAATTTGGAAATCTGTCGATGCCGGAAAAACATGGAAACATATAGGGTTGAAAAATTCGAGACATGTCCCTCGTATAAAAATTCATCCTAAAAACCCTGATATAGTATATACTGCTGTGTTGGGCGATCTCTATAAATCTTCTACCGAAAGAGGTGTTTATAAATCTATTGATGGTGGCGCAACTTGGAAAAAAGTATTATTCGCTAATGCGGATGCCGGTGCGGTTGATCTGATCATCGATCCTAATAATGCACGTATTTTATATGCAACAACATGGAATATAAGAAGAACACCCTATAGCCTATCTAGTGGAGGAAATGGTTCTGCCTTATGGAAAAGTATTGATGGAGGTGATACCTGGAAAAATATTTCGGCTAACGAAGGCTTACCTAAAGGACTTTGGGGAATTAGCGGCGTAACCGTTTCACCGGTAAATTCTGATATCGTTTGGGCACTCATTGAAAATAAAAAAGGTGGCGTCTATAAGTCTCTAGATGCAGGGAAAACCTGGAAATTAATAAATAGCGAACGTAAATTACGTCAACGTGCCTGGTATTATACGCGAATTTATGCTGATACACAAGATGAGAACGGATTGTATATCTTAAATGTTAGATATCATCATTCAAAAGATGGCGGAAAAACCTATGAAACTCATAACGCACCTCATGGTGATCATCATGATCTATGGATATCACCGGAAGATAATCAACGTATGATCATTGGCGATGATGGCGGTGCTCAAGTAAGTTTTGATGCTGGCGAAAATTGGACGACCTATCACAATCAAGCTACATCACAATTTTATAGAGTTACAACTGATAATCATTTTCCGTATCGGATTTACGGTGCACAGCAAGATAATTCTACTGTCCGTATAGCACACAGAACGAATGGTCGATTTATTTCTGAAAAAGATTGGGAATCAACCGCTGGTGGTGAAAGTGCACATATTGCTGTTGATCCAACCGATAATGATATTGTTTATGGCGGAAGTTACGGAGGTTTTTTAACAAGAGTGAATCATAAAACCAAAGAAACAAGAGCTATTAATGTATGGCCTGATAACCCAATGGGACACGGAGCAGAAGATTTTAAATATCGTTTTCAATGGAACTTTCCTATATTTTTCTCACCTAATAATCCAAAGAAATTATATGTCGCTTCAAATCATTTACATGTAACCTATAATGAAGGACAATCATGGGAAATTATCAGTCCTGATCTTACTAAGAATGATCCGAAAACTTTGGGTGCTTCCGGTGGACCGATTACGAAGGACAATACAGGTGTTGAGTATTACGGAACTATTTTTGCTGCTACAGAGTCTCATTTAGAAAAAGACCTGATCTGGACAGGTTCTGATGATGGATTGGTTCACATTACCAAAAATGGTGGTAAAGATTGGAAAAATGTAACACCTAAAAATATGCCCACATGGATGATGATCAATTGTATTGAAATTGATCCATTCAATAAAGGTGGTGCTTATATTGTGGGCACAAAATACAAATCTGGTGATTATAGACCCTATATCTACAAAACCGAAAATTACGGTCAAACTTGGAAACTCATAGTTAACGGAATTGGAAATGAAGATTTTACAAGAGCTTTACGTGCTGACCCTAACAGAAAAGGATTGTTATATGCAGGTACAGAACGTGGTATGTACATTAGTTTTGATGACGGAACTAGCTGGAAAAAATTTCAGTTGAATTTACCGATTGTTCCTATCACAGACCTGACTATTAAAAATAACAATTTGATTGCTGCAACGCAAGGTCGTTCTTTTTGGTTGATTGATGATCTAACTCCATTACATCAACTAAACAATAATATTATTAAAGAAGATCTCTTTTTAAATAAACCAATGAATAGTTATAGAATGAATGGAGGTAATGGCAAAACATCAAAAACACAAGGACAAAATCATTATGGAGGTGTAGCTATCAATTTTTATGTAAAGGATACTGCAAAGGCAGATACTATTACGCTATCATTTTTAGATAAAAATAAAAAATTAATAAAGAAATTTACCAACCGTCCTACTAAAGAGAAAAAAGATCTAACGCTAAAAGTAAAACCCGGAAGCAATCAATTCAACTGGAATATGATGTATGCCGATGCTGAAAAAGTAAAAGGAATGATCTTATGGTGGGCTTCTCTTAGCGGACCAAAAGCATTACCTGGAACTTATACGGTAGAATTGACAAAAAACAAGGTAGCAAAATCTCAAGAGTTTACCATTTTGAAAGACCCTAGAAGTGAAGCAAGCAATGAAGAACTGCAAGCTCAATTTGATTTTATTTTAGAAGTAAGAGATAAAATGACTGAAATACACAAAGCCTTGAGAAATGTTAAAAAGGTAAAAACACAAATTAAACAGCTTAAAGAGTCAATTACTGATAAAGAGAAACACAAAGAGTTACTAGATTTTGCTAGTAAGATTTCTAAAGAAGTAACAGTCATTGAAAAGAATTTGTATCAAACCAAGAGTAAGAGTAATCAAGACCCGCTAAACTTCCCTATCAGGTTAAATAATAAATTAGGGCATTTAAATTCATTGTCATCTATAGGTAATTTTAAACCTACTGATCAGGCAATTACATTTAAAAATGAAATTACGAAGCAGATTGATAAAGAGCTGGCTGATCTTTATAAGATATTCAATACAGATGTAAAGGAACTCAATAAAAAAGTAAAAGAAAGTACTGTTGACTTGATTCAGTTGAATTAAAACCCCATTGTAAAGGTCATTTCCTAGAATAAGGCATTTTAGTTTGAAAAGTAATTAACATGTCCTCCTGAACGGAGTCGAAGGCTTTTATATTGATGCTTCTAAGCATTTCGACTGCGCTCAATGTGACATTTAGGTAAATCTTATTTTTAAAATTATTCAATGGCTTATTCTAGGAAACGACCATTGCAAAGAGAAAAAAGGTTCGAAATTTAAGATTCTTCAGTCGTCCCGTCCTGATAGCTATCGAGACTCCTTCTGAATGACATAGTATTGTCATTCAGAACGTAGTATAGTAGAGTGAAGAATCTGAAGTTTTAAAATGTTTTTACTTTATATTCCTATTCGTCACCCAAATACCATAAAGTAAACTTATAGCTGATTTGGTAAACAAAAACCGTTTCCATTTACCATCAGAAAAATTAGCTGCTTTGATTGCTTCTAAATCAAAATTTATGATAGATGAAAAACTATTGAATAATAATGATATAATTACCAATGCAATAAAAAACGGAATTGTAATTTTTAATACACTTTTCCAAAAAAGGGTCGTTTTTAATTTTTCTAAAAATGTCATTATTTTAATTTAGGATTGTTATGATGACGATCGTGATCACGTTTTGTTTTGATTTCCATTTTTTTATCAAAGGCTTCTTGTAAGTCTATTCCTGTTTGATTAGCCAAACATAACACTACAAAGAGTACATCAGCAAGTTCTTCTCCCAAGTCTTTATTTTTATCACTTTCTTTTTCACTTTGCTCACCATATCTACGTGCAATAATACGTGCTACTTCACCAACCTCTTCAGTTAACTGTGCCATATTGGTCAGTTCGTTAAAATAACGAACGCCGTGTTGTTGAATCCAGTGATCAACTATTTGTTGTGCGTTTTTAATATTCATAATATCCTTTTTAATACCTGGAGTGGATTCATATCAAGACAGGAATGACAACCTCTTAAAATTCATATGATTTTTTACAGTTAATTCCCAAAAAACACCCCTAATCCCGATAACTATCGGGGCTCAAGGGGACAATTCTTTAAATTATTTTTCAAAGGTACTTTAAAAATTCTTTTCTTGGAATTTCTTCTGCTCCTAAACTAGCTAAATGATTATTATACACTTGACAATCTAATAATTTATAGTTTTCCTTTTGTAACTTTTCTACCAAATAAATAAAAGCAATTTTAGAAGCATTTGATGCTTTGCTAAACATACTTTCTCCAGAAAACATATTTTCTAAATCAATACCGTATAACCCTCCAACAAGCTCATTATCTATCCAGACTTCAACAGATTTTGCAATCCCTAGCCCATGTAATTTTATATAGGCTTGCTGCATTTCAGTGGTTATCCAAGTACCTCCTTGATCTTTTCTGTTCATCGTTTTGCAATTAGCAATAACATCAGTAAAACAAGTATTGTAAGTAACTTTAAATTTGTCCTTACGAATTAATTGTCGCATGCTTTTCGAAACCTTTAATTTTTTAGGAAAAAGCACCATTCTTTGATTCGGACTGTACCAAATAATAGGTTCACCTTCATTATACCAAGGGAAAATTCCACTTTTATAAGCCAATAATAGTCGTTCAACCGACAAATCACCACCAACGGCTACTATTCCTTCCGGGGAAGCAACGGTTACAGGAGGAAACGATATTTTGTCTGATAAAATATACATCAATTTATTTTGAGCTATGTCAATTCGAGCGCAATCGAAAATGAATTAATCTTGAATGAAGACGAAAACTCGAACTATATAGGCAATAAAAAAGGCTTCCGTTGAAGCCTTTATATTTTATAACCATAAGATTGCCACAGCATCCGCTTTTGCGGATACTTCGCAATGACGTTTTTAGAATGGTAAATCGTCCGGTTCTGCGTCACTAACCTTATCAGCTGGCTCAAAAGCATCAACAGCTTCTATAGGAGGCATTTCAGCAGGCGCATCAGCTTGTAATTTTTCAATTCTCCATCCTTGGATAGAATTAAAATACTTAGCCTCACCTTCAGGGTTTATCCATTCTCTACCACGTAAATTAATATTTATCTTAACATCTTCTCCAACATTGTAATTATTTAATAATTCACATTTATCCTGAGTAAATTCTACCATCAACATTTGAGGATATTGCTCATCTGTAGTAATTACCATTTCACGTTTTCTAAATCCACTAGCGCCATAGGTCTTGGCTTCGTCAATCTTCTTAATTTTTCCTGTAATTTCCATTGTTTGTTAATATTTTATTAAAAGTACTTTCCAAGCACTTTCTACATCATTATTATCTAAAAACTGTTGTGCAAATTTATGTTTTTCCTGCGTTTCTAAGCCTATATATTGTTGATTATCCTTTGCAAAGTTATCAACATCTTGTTGATTAGGCAATACTTCAACATTTGCTAACATTCCTAAATTATTTCCAGTAAGTAATTTACTATTCTTAATTTCTTCAGGGATTTTGTCAACACCGATCCCTAATGTAGCTAAAGGTTTTGGTATCTCGAAAAATCCATTTTTAGCTCTCGAATAGTAGCTCCCTCCTGCTCTGGCAACCAAATCTAACTTTTCTTGAACTATCATTTTATCATCACTGAGTACGCTTTCACTAATATGCATTCTTAACACTTCACAAATAATTAAATTTCCTGCACCTCCTTCTGTTCCTAAAGCAACTATCTCATTTACTTTACATTCAAATTGTATGGGAGATTCTGCAACTCTAAAAGGTTTTACCACTTCAGAAGGTAACATAGTAAATCCTGCTTTTTCAAACTCATTGATTTCTTTCGCGTACTCTGTACTTGATAATGACATTTGTTGTACAATATCATGATTCACAACATTTATGACCACTTCTTTTACCTCATGTACGTTTTCTAAAGTATGTTTTGTGGTATTATCTCTGACTCTTCTTGCTGGCGAAAAAATAAGTATGGGCGGATTGGCACTAAACACATTGAAAAAGCTAAATGGCGATAGGTTTGGGTTTCCATTATTATCAATGGTACTTGCAAAAGCTATAGGTCTTGGCGAAACAGCACTTAATAAATAACTGTGCAATTTCGCTGTTGGAGTTTGTGTTGGATCTATCGTTAACATTTATAATTTTATTAAGGGCAATCTCTAAAATACAAAAATACTTAATTAGCTGACATAATAAGCGTTATTTTTTGTAGTTATATTAAGAGATAATTTTATATTTGTTATAATGAATCTCCCCTTAAATAAGAATGCGCTTCGTTGGATACTTATAATTGCAGCATTTTTACTGGTTGCACTTATTTTATGGAATACCAATATTTTCTTTCAAAAATTCAAACAAGAAGAACGCTCTAAGATGGAAGTGCTTGCTAAAGCATATGAAAATATGAACAATCCCGATCTGGATGTCGATATTACTTTAGAAGGTAATATTATTGATAGTAATAAAAACATCCCTATGATCTTAACAAATAAGGATGGTAAAATTGTAGGTTGGAATAATTTAGATCTAGAAACAGAATCTAGTTTTGATGATCTTCCTACAAAAGAAAGAATGTTTCTTACGAAACAATTGGCTATAATGAAGGGTGAAAATGAACCATTATTAATACGTCAACATAATAGCGATAAAATTTATCAAAGAATACATTATAGAGATTCCGATATCCTTAATAAATTGCAATATTACCCTATCGCCTTATTATTGATCTTATTTCTTTTTGGTACCATTATTTATTTGGTATTCAAATCAAATAAAGTAGCTGAACAAAATAAGTTATGGGCGGGTATGGCTAAAGAAACAGCGCATCAAATAGGCACTCCCTTGTCATCATTATTAGGTTGGGTCGAAATTTTACGTATGGACAATGCTGCTGAAAGTACTGTTATAGAAATTGAAAAAGATATTGATCGTTTAAATACTATTGCAGATAGATTCTCTAAAATAGGTTCTATTCCAAAATTAACAAGACATAATATAGTTACTGAAACAAAAAAATCATACGATTACTATGCTTCCAGAGCTTCTAAATTGGTAGATTTTCATTTTGAAACTGATGAAGATCTAAAAATTTATGCCATGATCAACCCTCAATTATTTAGTTGGGTTATAGAAAATTTGGTCAAAAATGCGATAGATGCTATGGATGGTAAAGGAACCTTAAGAATAAAAGTGCAACCAAAAAATGGTAAATATGTTCAAGTTCTAGTCTCAGATTCAGGAAAAGGTATTCCTAAAAGTATGTATACAAAAATATTTGACCCTGGCTATACTACTAAAAGACGTGGTTGGGGATTAGGATTATCACTTACCAAAAGAATTATAGAAGATTATCACAAAGGTAAAGTGCAAGTTGAAAAATCTGAAGTAGATAATGGTACGACTATGAGCGTACTACTTAAAGAAATATAGAGGAGGTTAGAGGTTAGAAATGTAGAAAAGAGAGAAGAGAGAAGAGAAAAAAGACTCTAAGCGAAATAATGAAGCCCAACTTGTTATTTTATGCTAAAAAGCTAGAGATATTTTTAGCAATAGATCTAAACTCATCATCATTCAAGTTTACTTTGTGTTGAAAACTCATATCTTGCATAGAATGAAGCGGAATTAAATGTACATGTACATGAGATACTTCTAAACCAATAACAGTCATTCCTACTCTTTTACAAGGCACTGCTTTTTCAATAGCCAAAGCTACTTTTCTAGAAAAATTCATCAACCCTTTATAGGTTTCCTCATCTAGATCAAAAAGTTTATTTACTTCTTTTTTTGGAACAACCAAAGTATGCCCTTTTGCATTCGGATTGATATCTAAAAAAGCGAAAAAATCAACATTTTCAGCTATTCTATAACAAGGAATCTCTCCATTAATTATTTTAGTGAATATCGAACTCATTTTTTAATCTCTAATAGTTAAAGCTAAGTATATTTTGTTTTCTAAAAATTTTAAAGCCTAGAAATAAATATTCTTCCTGTCTCCTGTCTCCTGTCTCCTGTCTCCTATCTCCTGTCTCCTGTCTCCTGTCTCCTGTCTCCTGTCTCCTGTCTCCTGTCTCCTGTCTCCTGTCTCCTGTCTCCTGTCTCCTGTCTCTAAATCAAATACACTTAATATTAAATGTTTTTTATTCTCATTGAAACTTATAAATTTATTATCTAGTAATTTCTAAAATCTCAAATTTCATGATACCATTAGGTACATTAATTTTGGCTATATCACCAACACCTTTACCTAATAATCCTTTACCTATAGGTGAATTCACTGATATTTTACCAGCTTTAAAATCAGATTCAGAGTCAGCTACCAATTTATAGTTAAACTCCATATTATTAGCAACATTCTTGATTTTAACTTTTGACAATGCTAATATTTTGGAAGCATCTAATTGTGACTCATCAATAACTCTGGCAGAAGCTACTACATTTTTTAATTGAGCTATTTTAAATTCTAATAACGATTGTTCCTCTTTAGCAGCATGATATTCAGCATTTTCACTTAAATCGCCTTTATCTCTGGCCTCGGCAATAGCGTTCGTAACTCTAGGTCTTTCAACATGCTCTAATTGCTCTAGTTCTTCTTTTAACTTTTTTATTCCCTCAGCAGTATAATATGATACTTTACTCATAATCTTATCTTTTTAATTAAAAAAACAAAAATCTCATGCCGAAAACAAGATTCCGATTGAGATTCGTATACAAATGTACAAAATATTTGTAATTTGCACTGAACTACAAAAGTTAAATTGATGAAACAATTGATCTTGATTATACTTTTTTTAAGCTTACTTTCTTGTGGAACTTCTGATGATGGTAATACTACTTTACCTAATGTACCTGTTAATGAAACCGTTTTTTTGAATACTACTGTTGATTTACAAGTGGTTGGGGGCTCAACGGTTATATCGGGAGGAATTTCCGGAATTATCATTTATAGATTTTCAACAGATCAATTCTTGGCTTGGGATAGAGCCTGTCCGCATATTCCACCTAATCAATGTACTGCAATGACCCTTGACGGCTTACTAATGCTTTGTTCTTGTGATGATAGTCGTTTTTCTATTCTAGATGGATCTCCGCAAAGTGGTACACCTTTTGCCGCCAGACAATACAGGGTGATTAAAAACGGAGAGACTTTAATTATTACAAATTTTTAGGGCTTTTTAAAGAAGATGCTTACTTTTGTATGAAAGTATTTTAAGTGAACGATTATTTTTCTTCTGACTTTAAATTAGGTATTCTTGGCGGAGGTCAACTCGGCAGAATGTTACTAACCGAAACTCAAAAATTTGATATTTATACCTGTGTTTTAGATGCTTCAAAAGATGCTCCATGTGCAGCTATTTGCAATGAATTTTATCAAGGCAACCTTTTAGATTACAACACTGTTTATGAGTTCGGAAAAAAAGTCAATACCCTTACCATAGAAATTGAAAATGTAAATGTTGATGCTTTAGAACAATTAGAAAAAGAAGGCATAAATGTTTATCCATCTTCAAATACATTGAGAGTAATTCAAAACAAAGCAACCCAAAAATTGTTTTATACTGATCATAATATTCCTACAGCTCCTTTTTCTCGTTTTGCTTTTACTGATGAAATTTTAACTGCTATAAAACATGAAGTGTTATCTTTTCCTTTTGTATGGAAAAGTGCTCAGTTTGGCTATGATGGTACTGGAGTTAAAATTGTAAAGACCAATACTGATTTAGAAGGTTTACCAAATGTAGAGTGTATTACTGAAGAATTAATTCCTTTTAAAAACGAATTAGCCGTTGTTGTTGCTAGAAATATTAAAAGTGATGTAAAAACATATCCCGTTGTTGAAATGGAATTTCATCCTGAAGCAAATCAGGTTGAATATGTAATTTGTCCAGCTAGAATACCTAAAGAAATTACAAAAAAAGCTCAAGAAATTGCTCTAAAAGTTTCACGATCTTTTAAACATATTGGTTTGTTAGCTGTTGAACTATTTCTAACTCAAGACGATGAAATATTAGTGAATGAAGTTGCTCCTAGACCTCATAATAGTGGTCATTACAGTATAGAAGCTTCATATACCAATCAATTTGAACAACATTTACGTGCTATTTTAAACTTACCTTTGGGTGACACTTCAAGTAAAGTTGGCGGTGTTATGGTAAATTTAGTAGGAGAGGATGGTTATACGGGTGAGGTGATTTATAAAAATATGGATATTATTTTACAAATGGACGGTGTTACACCACATATCTATGGTAAGAAAATAACAAAACCTTTCCGTAAAATGGGGCATGTAACCATCGTTCATAAAGATCTGAATAAAGCAAGACAAATAGCGGAAGAAGTAAAGAAAACAATAAGAGTTGTAAGCTCTAAAAAGTAATCCCGATAGCTATCGGGACCAAAATTCAAATAACAAATTCCAAAATACTCCGAAGGATATGTAATATTTGTGGATTAAAATATATAACCCCTCATCTATTGCTATTGATATTTGTGATTTGTATTTTGTGTTTTATTTGTAATTTTGGTGCTTGAAATTTGAAATTTATGATCTATAAAGGTGTATTAAAAAAAATGAGAACTGAAATAGGACCACCTGTTCAGTATTATTTGATGATGGAAAATGATTTTATCAACTTGAATCAAGTATTAGATAAAACTTTAGAGATCTCTTTTTTAAAATACGAATGTTTAAATTGTCATTTAGACAAACCTATCTACAGGCAAGGTTTTTGTAAAAGTTGTTTTTTTGAAATCCCACAAGCAGCAGATTGGATCATGCGTCCGGAATTAAGCACGGCACATCTTGACAAAGAAGATAGAGATTTAGCTTATGAAAAAAGAATGCAATTACAACCACATATTGTCTATTTAGCAAATTCAAGCAATGTTAAAGTTGGCGTTACCAGAAAAGATCAAATTCCTACTCGTTGGATAGATCAAGGTGCTCATGAAGCTATTGAAATTGTTGAAACTCCTAATAGATACCTTGCCGGAATTACGGAAGTAGCTTTAAAGGAACACGTTTCTGACAAAACCAACTGGCGAAAAATGCTGACCAATGATGTTCTTGATGTTGATCTACTTGCTGAAAAAGAAAAATTATCAGCTTATATTCCTGAAGAAGCGAAACAATATTATTTAGAAGATAATTCTAAAGAAACACCTGTTGAGTTTCCTGTGTTAAAGTACCCTACAAAGTTAAAAAGCTTAAATCTTGGTAAGACTCCGAACTACAAAGGTATTTTAAAGGGTATCAAAGGTCAATACCTTATTTTTGAAGATGACACAGTGTTTAATGTTCGTGGAAGCGAGGGATATGTTGTAGATTTTTCTATTAATAAATGAAGAATTTTTAAAAATATAAACTAATTCATAGCAATTTTCCCGTAGTGTTAACCTTTTTCATAGTCTAAATCTTTTTCATAGTGGAGAAAGGAAATTAATTTTTGTTACTACATTTCTAAAAATTCTTCATTCACTCTTTATTTCTTTTTCGATTACAAATTTGAGCTATTATTAAATCTCAGGCAAGAGGAAAATTCCTGAATTTTAAGGGGATTTTTCCCCAAACAAAAAGGGGAAAAATCCCCTTTTTTCATCTACCTATTAATTAGTAATTTGCAGTTATCTAATTTTAAACCATTTATTATGAAAACTTTTAAACTTAAATTTTCAAAGAGAATCACTTTTTTAATGTGTTTTGTCTTCACAGCATTTATCATTTCTTGTAATAATAGTCAAAAGCCCGATCAAGAAAATGAAGAACCCTCAAAAGAATTGTTGTCTCATCTTATCAAACTGGACGATGCCGTTGTCATGTATAAAAACTATGAAGAGCAACGAATTGCAATAACCAAAGATACGCTTCAAAAATTATATAATGATAATAAATTTGAAGACACAAGAACCGTTTGGTTTGATTTAAAAACCATTAAAGATTATATAGCTTTTGTTGAAAAAAAATCAGCTGAAAACCATATAAAACCAGATGGATTAAAGTTTTATTTTAGTGTCTATCCTAATAATAAAGGATTAGGTGATGAAAAAAACCATCAAACATTTTTTATTGCACCAACCACTAAGAAAGATAGTAAACAATCTGGTTATACTTTAGTGAAAGAAGGTGATAATGAAAAAGTAGTCTATTTAAAAGATGCTTTGAATAAAAATCAAACTCAACAAAATAGAAAAGTAAATAAGGCAAGTTTTTTTACTACAATAGTACAAAATGATGGTCTATTGTTAAATCGCGGAGGAGGTACGCCTCCTGGAGGGCAACAATAATTAAGAATTGACAATTGATTTATCCATATCACTAATTAAAGAATCTGTAAAGTTTTCTGTGCTTATAGCTGCCATTATAGGTACTATATACTTTTATAAGTATAAACATACGCCTCTAAAGTATTTTTTATATTTACTATGGTATATCACGATTACTGAGTTTTTTAGTTTATATACAAATGAAAATGAGGTTCTAATTTATATAGATAAAAGCGGTCAAAAATATAATTTATGGATGTTTAATCTTTTAGAAATTATAACTTTTATAACTTTATTTTATATCTATTTTAGATCTATTAAAAATTTAAATTATAAGTTTTGGATTAAAATATTTATAATAAGTTATATAATCATATCTATAATTAATTGGAGTGTTCTACAAAATTTTATCTTAGAATGGTCTGAGTTACCGTACATAATTGGTTCTTTTTTTACAATAGGAGCTATTGTTTTTTATTTTATAGAGTTATTAAGGTCAGAAAAAATAGTGCTCTTTCACAAAACGCTACTGTTTTGGATTAGTATAGGGTTATTATTATTTTATGCAGGAACAATACCTTTTTCAATTGAAATGAATGGTTATGCATTGATACCTGGAATTCGAATTCATAAGCTATTTCTTATCATGTATATTTTAGCAATACTTATGTACCTAATTTTTACATTCGGTTTTATATGGAGCAAGAAAGAGTAACATTGATCATCATAATAACTACTATCATAGTATTAGTATTTACTATTGCTATGATAGTTTTATTTGCTATTTTTCAACATCTAAAGAATAAGTTATTGATTGATAATAAAACCTTACGTAATATCATCAGAAATAAATTGTCAGCCTTTACATCTAAATAATTATCTTTCTTAAACTAGTAATCATATTTTGGAACAAGGAAATACAACAATCTTAATTTTAATAACAACATTAACTGTTGTATTATTAATTGTTGTTATTATTATTATTTTTAGTATTTTTCAAAACAGAAAAGTTAAATTTTTATTTGAACAAAATGAAGCAAAACAGCGTTTTGAAGAAGAAATTATCAAAGCACAACTAGAAACACAAGAGCAAACTTTACAAAATATTAGCTGGGAGTTGCATGATAACGTAGGGCAACTACTTTCCGTTGCCAAAATGCAATTAAATATGTTACAACCGGGATTGGCTGAAAATCAAAAAACTTTAGTTGATGAAACAGGTCAAATTATCTCTAAAAGTTTACAAGAGATAAGAAGCTTATCAAAGTTATTAAATCCTGAGGTGGTAAAAAATATCGGTTTAGAAGAAGCCATACAATTAGAAGTTGACAGGTTCAATCGTTTGAATTTTATCAGAGCTACTTTTACTATTGAAGGAAAATCGATTCCCATTAATCAAAAAGATGAGATCATCTTATTTAGAATTTTACAAGAATTTTTATCTAATTCTCTAAAACATTCAAAAACTGCTAAGCTAAATGTTACACTAATTTTTTCAGATATTTGTTTAATTATAAAAGCTCAAGACTTTGGTGTTGGTTTTGATGAAAGAACAATACAAAAAGGTTCCGGATTACTAAATATGAAAAGCAGAGCTAAATTAATCTCCACAGAATTAAAGTTAAAATCAGAAAAAGATAAAGGAGTTTCACTAACTTTAACCTATCCATTAACAAAAGAAAATGAGTAAACATACAATTGCCATAATTGATGATCACCTACTTTTCGCTCAGTCGCTAAAAGGATTGATCAATACTTTTGATCATTTTGAAGTTACACATGAAGCAAATAATGGTCAAACATTTATAGATATTTTGAATAAAGCTTCCCGTTTACCTGAAATTGCTTTGATGGATATGAATATGCCAATTATGGATGGTGCTGAAACAACCTATTGGCTACAAAAGAATTTTCCTAGCATTAAGGTATTAGCCTTATCTATGGATGATGATGAAAACTCCATTTTAAAAATGATTAGAAATGGAGCAAAAGGATATTTGCTAAAAGATATACATCCTGATATTTTATTAGAAGCATTAAATAGTGTACTTAAAGAAGGGTTTTATCATACCAAAAGAGTTTCTGACACCTTGGTAGGTTCGCTACATCCAGATGCTAAGAAAAAAACAGACATTAAACTCCAAGAAAGAGAGTTAGAATTCTTAAAATTGGCAAGTACTGAAATGACCTATAAAGAAATTGCGAATGTTATGAATTTAAGCCCGAAAACCATTGATGGGTATCGTGAGCAACTCTTTAAAAAATTAGAAGTAAAAAATAGAATCGGATTGGTAATTTATGCTATTAAAAACAAAATTGTTTAACTCGCTTTATGTATGAGAGAAGCGTAATGAGGCTTGAAAGCATAATAAAATATGACTTTTTTGAAGTTTTAGTGTAGCAGTTTACCCTGAGCTGGAGTCGAAGGGCTACGGTTAAGCTTCAAAAAGCAACGAAGTGGTATATTTTGCAGTGATTGAAAGACGTAATAGTTTTTCTAATGCATAAAGCGAGTTTAAGTATCTAAATCAATTTCCTCTCCTATTGCTAGATTAAATAATTTTCTAAAATAATAAACTGCTAAATATAAAATTGGAGTATCTAATAAGGCAATTAACACTTTAAATAAAAATCCACTTATTAGTAAGTCATAAAATATACTCCAAGGTAAAACGCCAAAAGAACACAATAATAATATAACCGTTAAGGTATCAATAAATTGAGAGGTAAAAGTTGAGAAATTATTACGTAACCACAAATGTTTTCCATTGGTATAATCTTTCCAAAAGTGAAAAATTCGAATATCGATAAATTGGGCTAATAAATAAGCGATCATTGATGCCAATACAGCAATTGGTGATAAACCAAAGATTTTTGTAAACAATTCATCTCCTATTGGCGAAGTATCAATCGCAGGAACATTATTAGCAACATATATAATTGCCATTGAAAAAAAAGAAGCAAAAATACCAACTATAACTACTCGATTGGCTTTTTTCTTTCCATAGATCTCTGAAATTAAATCAGTAATTAAAAAAGTAATTGGATATGGTAAAATACCTACAGATATTTTAAAGGTATACAGACCAAAAAAATCCCAATAAAAGAATTTTTGAAAAATCAAATTAGAAACTACTAAAGAAGTGATAAATAACGCCGCTAAAGCCAAATATATTTTATAAGCCAGTAATTTTTGTGATATCTTCATGATTTACTAAAATATAAAATAAATGTTACATACAAATTCTCTATTTTTGTAGCACAACTTATAATCAAATTATAAATGCACGCATATATTTTTCCAGGTCAGGGAGCACAATTTTCAGGTATGGGTTTAGACCTATATGAAAAATCACCTATCGCACAACAACTCTTTGAAGAGGCTAATACTATCTTAGGGTTTTCTATTACAGATATTATGTTCGAAGGTACAACTGAACAACTTAAAGAGACTAAAGTAACACAGCCCGCTATTTTTTTACATTCGGTAGCTTTGGCTAAAACTTTAGGCGAAAGTTTTAAACCGCAAATGGTTGCCGGTCACTCATTAGGTGAATTTTCAGCATTGGTTGCAAATGGTGTTTTAAATTTTGAAGAAGCTTTAAAATTAGTTTCTCAAAGAGCATTAGCTATGCAAAAAGCCTGTGAATTACAACCTTCAACTATGGCAGCAGTATTGGGTCTAGAAAATGACGTCGTTGAGAAAATTTGTACCATGACTGATGGTATAGTCGTTGCAGCTAATTATAACTGCCCAGGGCAATTAGTTATTTCGGGTGAGATTGAAGCAATTGATAAAGCTTGTGAATCTTTATTAGAAAAAGGTGCCAGACGCGCATTAGTATTACCCGTTGGCGGTGCTTTTCATTCTCCACTAATGGAGCCCGCCCGCGAAGAATTGGCTTCAGCCATAGAAAACAGTACTTTTAATGAGCCTACTTGTCCTATTTATCAAAATGTACCAGCCAGTGCAATAAAAAATGCTGCTGATATTAAAAAGAATTTAATAAAACAACTCACTGCTCCTGTGCGTTGGGCACAATCTATACAACAAATGATAACTGACGGTGCTACTGAATTTACAGAAGTTGGTCCTGGAAAAGTATTACAAGGGTTGATGCGAAAAATTGATAGAAATGTGACTGCTAACGGAACAACACTTCAAGAACTACAATAATGAATGGAACTGTATTAACGAGTCTTAGAGATAACATTGCCACGGTAACTTTTTACCATCCTGCAAGCAATTCATTTCCTACATCATTACTCAATAGATTGATAGAAAATATCAATCGCTTAAGTGATGATTCTAATGTAAATGTTATTATTTTACAAAGTGAGGGTGAAAAAGCTTTTTGTGCAGGTGCTTCTTTTGATGAACTTATCGCAATTACTGATTTTGAAGAAGGCAAACAATTCTTTTTGGGCTTTGCTAATCTTATCAACGCAATGCGAAAGTGTTCAAAATTGATTATTGGTAGAGTACAAGGAAAAGCAGTTGGAGGAGGCGTTGGTATTATTGCAGCAACCGATTATTGTTTTGCTACTGAAAAAGCCGACATCAAACTTTCAGAATTAACCATCGGTATTGGTCCTTTTGTTATTGAGCCTGCAATAACACGTAAAACTGGCTTAGCTACATTTAGCAAGCTTACATTAGATGCAACTGATTGGCATACTGCATACTGGACAAAAGATAAAGGCTTATTCTCAAGAGTTTTTGAAACTACAAGAGATATGGATGAATATGTTGCTATTTTAGCTCAAAAGCTAGCAAATTATAACCCCGAAGCATTAACAGCACTAAAAAAAGTATTTTGGGAAGGTACAGAAGACTGGGATGAACTTCTAAAAGAGAGAGCAATTATAAGTGGTAAACTAGTTTTATCGGATACTACTAAAAAAGCACTTCAAAAGTTTAAAAAATGAGCTTAATTTTAATTTTACTACAGGTAGAAGATATTAAAGAAAAAATTAAAAACGCTCCTGATAGTGGTTATGAAATTGGTGTAGTAATTGGCACTTATTTACCTTTTGTTATTCTAGTAGTTTTTGCATATATAATCTATTATAGAATGAAAAATCGTAAAGATTTAGAAGAATAGCTCGTATTTGCGATCCAGTGATTTTTGAATTACGATTGTTTTTGATTATTCTTATGTAAGGAATGATTCATATCTTCCTCTACTTAAAATTAACATTAATCTTATATAGTATGCAACTTACTCAAATAAAACCTTCACAAGAACAAATAGCACAGTTAATGGCGTATCCTAAAGATACACCGGTGGTTATGGTAAACATTCTCAAATTTAAAACTAAAACTGAAAACGGTAACGAAACCGGTCAAGAAGCTTACACTAGGTATTATAAAAACACTCAGGCATTTATCGGTAAAGCAAAAGCTAAATTAATCTGGAAAGGGGCAGTTGCAACAACTGTTATTGGAGATTCTAACGACCAACCTGATATGATCTTTATAGTAGAATACCCATCTACAAATCATTTTTTAGGAGTTATAACAAGTCCTGAATATCAAAAAATAGCCAATGACAGAACTATTGCCTTAGAATATGGCGGATTGATAGCTTGTCAAACTATAGAATAATGAGTAATATACAAACACATTACCGCACATGCAATCTTTGTGAAGCTATGTGTGGATTAGAAATTAAACATAATGGAAAAGAAGTCTTATCAATTAAAGGAGACAAAAAAGATACCTTTAGTCGAGGGCATATTTGTCCGAAAGCTGTCGCTTTACAAGATCTATATCATGACAAAGACCGCCTTAAAACTCCTATCAAAAAAACAGCAACAGGTTGGGAAGAAATTTCTTGGGAAGATGCCTATGATGAAGTTGCTGAAAAGCTAAGATCCATTCAAAAAAAGTATGGCAAAAATGCAGTTGGTTCTTATCGTGGTAACCCAACTGTACATAATATCGGACTCATGGCGTTTGGTGCTCCTTTTATGCAAAGCATTGGTTCAAATCAAAAATATACGGCTACTTCGGTTGATCAATTACCACATCATTTTGCTTCATTAATGATGTTTGGGCATTATTTGATGTTTCCTATTCCTGACATTGATCGTACAGATTTTATGTTGATCATGGGAGGCAACCCTGCAGTATCAAACGGAAGTATCATGACAGCTCCTGATTTTTCAAACAGGCTAAAAGCTATTAAAAAACGAGGAGGTCAAGTTGTTGTAATAGATCCCAGATTTACTGAAACCTCTAAAATTGCCAACCAACATTTTCATATAAAACCGGGTACCGATGCCTTCTTATTATTGGCTTTAATTCATGAAGTTTTTAATCAAAGTTTAACAACAAAAGGTCATATAAATGGTTGGGAAACTATTAAAGAAATAGCAAAGCAATACCCTCCAAAAAAAGTAGCTGAAATTACAGGAGTTAACTTAAAAGACATTCAACAATTAGCACATCAGTTTGCTACTTCAAAAACTGCAGTTTGTTATGGTAGGTTAGGACTTTCTACTCAAGAATTTGGTGGTTTATGTCAATGGTTGGTAAATGTTCTAAATTGTATAACAGGTAATTTAGATGTTGAAGGAGGTGCACTTTTTACGTTGCCGGCAATTGATATTGTAGGAATGTCTAAAATGACCGGTAAAACAGGCAGTTTTAATAAAAGACAAAGTAATGTTCATAAATTACCTGAATTCACAGGAGAATTTCCTGTTGCTACACTAGCTGATGAAGTTTTAACCCCCGGCGATAATCAAATAAAAGCGATGGTTACCATTGCTGGGAATCCGGTATTATCAACTCCGAATGGTAAGCGACTAGAAGAAGCATTTAAATCTTTAGAGTTTATGGTTGCCATAGATATTTACCTCAACGAAACCACAAAATATGCTGATATTATTTTACCGACAACCACAGGTTTAGAAACACCATTATATGATTTGGTTTTTCATCAATTTGCGATTAGAAATACGGCAAAATATTCAGAAGTTCTTTTTGAGAAAACTGAAGAACAACGCCATGACTGGGAAGTTTTAAAAGAACTAACAACACGATTGAGCGGTAAAGAAAATCCAGAAAATTTAGAACAAACCTTAGATTATATGCTACAATTTAGTAGCTACAGAGAGCCTAAACTATCAGTTGCTGAACTAAAAAAACACCCTCATGGATTAGATTTCGGTGCTTTAAAACCACAATTACCTGAACGCTTATTTACTGCTGACAAAAAAGTAGAATTAGCACATCCATTATTTATAAAAGATTTAGAACGTTTAAATAAGAAATTACTTAAGTGGAAAAATGATGATACAACTTATCCATATGCATTAATTGGCAGAAGACAATTACGTTCTAATAATTCTTGGATGCATAATAGTGAACGAATGGTAAAAGGCAAAAAACGTTGTACATTACTAATACACTCAAATGATGCCCATACACTTAGTATTAAAGATGGTCAAACTGTTACAGTAACGTCAAATGTAGGGCAGGTAAAACTTCCTATAGAAATAACAGATACTATGATGCAAGGTGTTGTTAGTATTCCCCATGGATGGGGTCATCACCGAAAAGGAACTAACATCACAATTGCTCAACAAAATGCTGGTGTGAGTTTAAACGATTTAACCGATAACAATAAAATTGACGAACTAACAGGCAATGCCGATTTTAGCGGCACTAAAGTTAAAATTGAAGCTTAACCTAAATTAAACATCCTGTTTTCGCATCAATTTACTTGGGTTGATATCAAATCTGCTTTTAAATTTTTCGCTGTCATTAAAAAACAACATTTGACTTTCAAAAAGAAAAAAGTGTCTTTGCTGATAATGAAACCAACTAAAAATTGTTGTCTTTTATTGAGGATAATTAGCTACTTTCCAATCTTTAATTGCTTTTACTTGAGCTGGTGTTAAAGGAGTATCACCAAGTGGCATTGATCCATTTTCTACTCTACCTATTAAATCTTTATTTATTACTGCATCTTTAACCTCATCAAAATTCGTTAAAGACATCGGCGCTCCATTTGTTACAGGGTTTCCGTGACAATTTAAACAACTGCTGTCAATAATTGATTTTATGTTATTTGTATAAGTAACTTCATTTTGAGAGGGTGTTTCAGTGTCGTCATCAGAAGAACAAGAAATTAAAGAAAATGTTAAAAAGAGTAAAAGTAAAAAAGAATGTTTCATAAGTTTATAGTTATAGTTCAATAATTTAACGAAGATTTTGTCTGAAAATTGTTATCATTTTTTTAACATTTTCTTTAACCTCCTGATTCTTTTATTACTTGTCCAAGATTCTTGATATAGTATCAACATAACTGGTTTTTATGCATTCAATACAGATTTGACGTATTAGTTTGAAAAAATTATATATTTTAGATTAAAAATTATATAATATGTCAATATATGTTGCAGAATTCTTAGGAACCTTTATACTTATTTTATTTGGTGGTGGTGTTGTTGCAGGTGTACTTTTAAAAGGCTCAAAATCAGAAAATTCAGGGTGGAATACTATCGTAGTAGCTTGGGGTATTACTGTTGCTTTTGCCATTTATGCAGTTGGTGGTATTAGTGGTGCACATATTAATCCTGCAGTAACTTTAGGGCTTGCTTTTGTTGGAGAATTTCCTTGGGAAAAAGTTCCAGGCTATATCATTGCTCAAATACTAGGTGCTTTTGGAGGTGCCACTCTAGTGTGGATTTATTATATACCACATTGGTCAAAAACTGAAGATAAAATTTCTAAACTGTCGGTATTTAGCACGGTACCAGCCATCCGCTCATACATTCATAATTTTGTAAGTGAAATGATAGGTACTGCAATGCTCGTTTTTGCATTGCTTTTTATAGGTACAAATAATTTTACTGAAGGGTTAAACCCGTTAGTAGTTGGTGCTTTGATTATGCTTATCGGATTTGGTCTTGGAGGAACAACAGGATACGCTATCAATCCGGCAAGAGATTTAGGTCCGAGAATTGCACATTTTTTAATGCCAATTCATGAAAAAGGAAGTTCTGATTGGAAATACGCACCCATACCTATATTCGGTCCATTTCTAGGAAGTTTATTAGGTGGCGCAGCATACCAAATGCTCTATAAAAACGACTTACAACTAAGGTATTGGATTGTAGTTGCTATCGCAATTCTTGTCTTAATTTTCGCAGTAGTAAAAGGGCTTAAATCTGAAAAAAATAATTAATTATGTCAAAAAAATATATCATTGCCATAGACCAAGGTACTACCAGTTCTCGTTCAGTATTATTCGATGAAAACGGACGTCAAGTTGCTATTGCACAACAAGAATTTGAGCAAATTTTTCCAAAATCAGGTTGGGTAGAACACAATCCTCAAGAAATTTTAGACTCACAATTAGCTACTTTTAAAAATTTGATAAAAGACAATAATATTGATGTCACCTCTATTGCCGGAATAGGAATTACCAACCAACGCGAAACTACCGTCGTATGGAATAAATCAACAGGAAAAGCAATTTATAACGCCATTGTTTGGCAAGACAAAAGAACTGCTCCTATTTGTGAAGACTTAAAAAGTCAAGGCTTGGAAGAGCATGTTAAAAAAACGACAGGCTTAGTAATTGATTCGTATTTTTCGGGCACAAAAATTAAATGGATCTTAGATAATGTTGATGGTGCAAGAGTACTTGCTAAAAAAGGTGAATTACTATTTGGCACTATTGATACTTGGTTATTATGGAATTTAACCAACGGTAAAGTACATGCTACAGATTATTCTAACGCATCGCGTACTATGATTTTTAATATCAAAACATTAGAATGGGATGAGAAACTACTCGCAGCATTAGACATTCCTAAAAATATGTTACCTGAAGTAAAACCATCAAGTTTTCATTTTGGTGATTTTGAATATGACAACCTTACAATACCTGTAGCCGGTATTGCAGGTGACCAACAAGCCGCGTTATTTGGTCAAGCCTGTTTTGATAAAGGAGAAGCCAAAAACACCTATGGAACAGGTTGCTTTATGCTAATGAATACCGGTGAGAATTTGCAATATTCACAAAACGGATTACTTACTACCATTGCTTGGGGAATTGATAATAAAGTGTATTATGCCTTAGAAGGTAGTGTGTTTATTGCCGGAGCTGCCATTCAATGGTTGCGTGACGGATTACAAATGATAAAATCTGCTGAAGAGAGTGAAGCCATTGCCGCGAAAGTTGATGGTGATAATCCTGTTTATGTTGTTCCTGCTTTTGCTGGATTGGGCGCTCCCTATTGGGATATGTATGCGCGAGGAGCCATCTTTGGCTTAACTAGAGATACTGGTAAAAATCATTTAGTAAAAGCCACTTTAGAATCTATGGCCTACCAAACCAAAGACTTGGTAAATGCCATGCAAGAAGACAGTAAAATTGAATTGTCTTCACTGAAAGTGGATGGTGGTGCTTGTGCTAATAATGTGTTGATGCAATTTCAATCTGACATCCTTGATACAGAGATTGAAAGACCAAAAAATATTGAATCTACAGCTTTAGGAGCGGCTTATCTTGCCGGAATTGCTATCGGATTATGGAAACAGCAAGACATTATTTCAAACAAAAAAATAGAAAGAAGATTTGTTCCGGCTATGGAAGATCAGCAACGCAAAAAATTATATAAAGGATGGCAAAAAGCTGTAAAAAGAACTATGAATTGGGAAAATGAATAGTTTCTCAACATTACATAGAACATTAATTAACAACAAATTAGCATCCGAAGAATTTGATTTACTTATTATTGGTGGTGGTATAACCGGAGCAGGTATTGCGTTGGATGCTTCTTCAAGAGGCATGAAAGTTGCACTCATTGAAAAAAATGATTTTGCTTCTGGTACCAGTAGTAAATCAACCAAATTAATTCATGGTGGACTTCGTTATTTAAAACAATTCGATTTTTGGCTGGTTAAAGAAGTGGGTTCAGAACGTGCTATTGTTCACAAACTAGCACCACATTTAGTAATCCCTGAGAAAATGGTATTGCCCTTGATAAAAGGTGGTACTTATGGTTCATGGTTAACTTCTATAGGCTTAAAAATATATGACATTTTAGCAAGTGTAGAAGGTGATGACAAACGCAAAATGCTCAGTAAAAAAGAAGCCTTAGAAACAGAACCATTGCTGCCAGAAACTATTTTAGAAGGTGCCGGTTATTATGCTGAATACAGAACTGATGATGCTCGTTTAACAATTGAGGTTTTAAAAACAGCCTTAAATTATAATACAACAGCCATAAATTATTGTGAAGCTCTTGAGTTTATTTATAAAGAAGAAAAAGTTAGAGGTATTAAAGCTTTTGATAGCATTACAAATCAAGAGTTTAATATAAACGCAAAATATGTAGTGAATGCTACTGGTCCATGGGTTGACGAGCTTAGGCAAATCAATCATTCAAAAACCGGTAAACGTTTACATTTAACCAAAGGCGTTCATTTGGTTTTCCCTCATAAAAAATTACCTATTAAACATGCTGTGTATTTTGACGTCCCTGACGGAAGAATGATGTTTGCCATCCCCAGAGGAAAAGTAACTTATATAGGCACAACTGATACCAATTTTCAGCAAGATAAAAACAAAGTTGAAGTTACAACCACAGATGCAATGTACTTAATAAGTGCTGTAAATAATATGTTTCCCTCTATTAATTTAAGCTTAGATGACGTACAATCTAGCTGGGCAGGATTGCGTCCTTTAATTCATGAAGAAGGAAAATCTGCTTCAGAGCTTTCTCGGAAAGATGAGATTTTTGTGTCTGATACAGAATTAATCTCTATTGCCGGAGGTAAACTTACCGGATACCGAAAAATGGCAGAACGTATTGTCGATTTAGTTTGTAAAAAGTACAATAATCGCTTTGATGTTAAATTTGATGATGTATCAACACATAATATAGCATTAAGTGGCGGGAAATTTAAAAACTTTAAAGAAGTGTTAAACTATCAGAATAAAATTTTTAAACAGATCAAATCTGATGATTTTACCAAAATTGATGCCAATTATTTAGTTTATAATTACGGTAAACAAACAGATATTATTCTTAAAAAATTCACTGAATTAAATGAAGAAGATCCTGAAATTCGTTTGGCTAAAGCTGAATTATGGTTTTGCATCAACAATGAAATGACACAAACTCCTTTAGATTTTTTTATAAGAAGAACCGGTAAACTCTATTTTGATATTAAAAGTCTTGAGAAGTTAAAAGAACCAATCCTTAAAGAATTTAAAACTGTTTTTAATTGGGATAATCAAACTTTAAAACAACATAAAACAGCGTTGGAAAAAGCCGTTCTTAAAGTGAGTATCTTTACTTAAATCTTTCAACCAAAGTAAATATAAAAGACCTCACAGTCCCGAAATTTCGGGATTAAAACCTGTGAGGTCTATGAATCTAAGAAAGTTTCATATCCATTAAAATTGAAAAAGCTTGTTTAATATCTGTTTCTTTTACTACTATTGTAATTTCGTGTGTAGTAGAAATAACTTCCTGTACAGGTATATCAGCCCAAGCTAATTGTTTTAAAATAAAATAATAAACACCAGATTGCTCTACATTAGATTTTGGCAATTTTATAGTAATAGATGCCAAATTAGTTATTGAATATAGTGAAATTTCATCTTTAAAAATTTCTTCCATTTTAGGCTGTAACTTTTTACTAATAACAATATTAGTTTCAAATACTCCTTGTGAAATGGTAAAAAAGTTATCACTATCACTACCAATATCATTTAACAATTTTGTGATCTTTTGAATTAATGTAGGTGTATTTTTAAAAGTGTAATCACACAGATCAGATCGCATGATAAAGTCGCCCGAAGAAAGTGCAATCTTTTTTATGTTTCTTCTGGTTTTCAAGACACTTGAAGGTGATAGACGATTTATAGCCATCATTATAGCACCATCTTTAATTTCTTTCTTTAGAATCTGTTCTACTTCCGGTTTAATTATTCTTGCTAAAGATGATACATTAATCAGTTTATCATATAATGCTTCTTCAATAAAAGGCGTTTTATTGATAATAGTAGTAACTGCTTGCTGAATGGTTTTCATTCTTTTTTATTATTTATTGTTATCACAATGATTTATAACTCTTTTTTCTAAATCAGAAGTTACGCTAGTCCTCTAAATTAAAGCAATGCTTTAATTGAAGGTACAGAACAGAGCTCTAGTTAGTGATGGATTCATGTTTAAATTTAAACTTTTTGTTATAATTTGTAAAAGTAGTTCAAAAAATTGCACATCTAATGATTCTTAACAATTTTTGTTAAAAATTAATCATCATGATTATATTAAAATTTGGAGGCACCTCAGTTGGTAATGCTACAAACATTAAAAAAGTAGCTAACATTGTAAATGCTTGTCAAGAACCTAAGATTGTGGTTTTATCTGCTGTGTCTGGAACAACCAATTCATTGGTAAGTATCAATGATTTATTAACCGAACATAAAAAAGAAGCAGTGACCCTATTGATAAATGAACTTGAATCTAACTATCATATTTTAATTGACAACTTATTTTTGTCTGAATATTATCAGCTAAAAGCATTGACTTTTATCCGAAATAATTTTGATTATTTACGCTTACTTACAAATAATGGAATTGAAAATGAAAAGATCATTTTGGCTCAAGGTGAGATTATCTCGACAAATCTATTTCATATCTATCTAGCACAAATAGGAAATGAATCTAAACTTATCTCTGCCTTAGATTTTATGTCTATCGATGAACAAGGTGAACCAGATATTGAAAATATCAAAAACCAATTAAAAATAATTCTAGGTCAGGAAAGCAATCATACTACTTATATAACTCAAGGCTATATTTGTAAAAATAACGTCGGAGAAATTGACAATCTTAAAAGAGGCGGGAGTGATTATACTGCTTCATTGATTGGTGCTGCTATTAAAGCATCAGAAATTCAAATTTGGACAGATATTGACGGTATGCATAATAATGATCCACGTTTCGTAGAAAATACTTTTTCTATCGATGAAATAACTTTTGACGAAGCTGCAGAGCTGGCCTATTTTGGTGCCAAAATATTACATCCACAAAGCATTATACCTGCCCAACAAAACAATATTCCCGTATTGCTGAAAAATACATTCAACCCAAATGATAAAGGGACTACTATCAGGAATTGTACGAACAGTAAAGGTGTAAGAGCTATTGCAGCAAAAGACGGAATCATTGCTATAAAAATTAAATCGTATAGAATGTTAATGGCATACGGTTTTTTGAAAAATATTTTTGAAGTTTTTGAAAAATATCAGACTGCCATAGACATGATAACCACATCTGAAATTGCAGTATCTCTCACTATTGATGATACCACTCATTTAAAGCAGGTCATTAAAGAATTACAAATTTTTGGAAATGTTGAAGTTGATAAACAAATGAGTATTATTTGCCTTGCTGGAAATTTTTCACAAAGTGGAAAAGGCATCAGTGCCTCAGTAATTAATTGCTTAAAAGATATTCCTATTAGAATGATCTCTTATGGTGGAAGCAATTATAATATGTCATTATTAGTTGCTACAGATGATAAAATAAATGCCTTGAATTTATTAAATAAAGGGCTGTTTGTACAAAAACAATTGCAAGAAATATGAATTTTTGTGGTAAAAAACAGCCTGCAGAGAGCGCAATATCATTAAGTTAAGGAAAAAATACTATTTTGTAACATCATTGCGAGGACGAAGGACGTGGCAATCTGCTAAAATTAAAGAGATTGTTTAGTCGCTTTTTCTCCTCGCAATGATGATAAACCCTTAACTTAATGACATTGATCGTGTGGGAGCGGGGCATTGCTAGTATGCACGGATTGCAAATCCACGCCATCGTGGTTAAATTGATCATAATTTGGTGAAAAATATTGTAAAACCATATAATGTGATTACAAAAAAATAATTGCTTTATTAAACATTTCTAAGCATCACAATTTTAAAGAAACCTTATAACTCTTGCTATTGTATTTAATATTTTCATAGCTTTGTTATATTAATTAACTAAAACCAAAAAACATGTCAGAAGAAAATAAAGATTTTGGAGATGAAGTAAAAGAAACCGCTAATGATTTTAAAGAAGGTGCCAAAGAAGCCTTTGATAATTTAAGTAATGCCGGTAGTGATAATAAAAAAGTATTAGCTGGTATTCTGGCAATAGTTTTTGGCTCATTAGGAGTTCATAAATTTATTTTAGGTTATCAAAAAGAAGGGCTTATACTATTAGGTGCTACTGTTGTTGGGTATGCAACTTTATGTATTGCCATCGGTGCATTTATCTTAATGGCTACAGGAATTATAGGATTGATCGAAGGTATTATTTACCTAACAAAATCTGACGATGAGTTTTATCAAACATATCAAGCCAACAAAAAACCTTGGTTTTAAATCTTAAATTTTTTAAATAAACAAAAGTGCTTATTTTAAATAGTAAGCACTTTTTTATTTATGTCTATTTGAGTTCTAATTGTTGTATCAACTTAATTAGACAATAGTTCATTTTCAGAAAGTTTTCTTTCTAATTCAGCTTGAAACTCTTCCATTACCGGTTTTACAGTACTGTCTGGAATATCAGAGATTTTAATATACATCAAACCATCAACGGCATTATTAAATTTAGGGTCTACATTAAATGCCAATAACCTTGCATTTTGTTTCACATACTTTTTAAGTAAAACCGGCATTCGTAAACTCCCTGGTTCTAACTCATCAATGATCTTATCAAACTTTACCATATCGGCTTTACTGGCATCAAAAACAAAATCTTTATCAGCATCATTTAATTTGACTTTATACTCTTTTTTAGGGTGAATATATTGTGCCAAATAAGGGTCGTAATAATGTGACTTCATAAACTCAATCATTAACGATTTTGAAAAATTAGAAAACTGATTACTAATACTCACGCCACCCATCAAGAATTTATATTCAGGATATCGCAAAGTAACATGTACAATTCCTTTCCACAATAAAAATAACGGCATCGGTTTTTGCTGATACTCTTTGATGACAAAGGCACGTCCCATTTCAATGGTTTCTTCCATCATACTATATAGTTCGGGTTCAACCCTAAATAAGGTATTTATATAAAACCCGTCTATACCATGTTTTTTATAAATATCATATCCTAAGCCCATTCTGTAAGCACCTACAACAACATTCTTAACACTGTCCCATAAAAACATATGATGATAAAAATTATCATACTTATCTAAATCAATAGCATTATTAGTACCCTCACCAACCTCACGGAAAGTAATCTCTCTCAGTCTACCTATTTCACGTAAAATAGCTGGTATTTTACGGCTATCAGCAAAAAAAACTTCATAATTTTTACTTTCTAATAACCTAGAATCATTTTCTCTTAACTTTTCAACTTCTTTATTAATTTTAGTAGGTGAAACTGGCGGAATAACCTTCTTTGGTTGTTTAGGAATTTTTAATGATGGTGTTTTAATCAAAGACGTTTTTACCTCAAAAGGATTCGCCAACATATATGTTTTCTTACGTAAAAAAGCATGAAAATCATCAATATTTTCATATTCTTCCTGAGCTTTTACCGAAATGGGTTTTCCAATTCTTACTTTAATAACCCTACTTTTTTGAGATAATACTTCAGAAGGTAATTTAGCGGTTCGTAGTGTATCACTAATTTTCGATAAAAAATAAAATAACCTACTGTTTTTAGCATGAAAATAAATTGGAATAATAGGAACTTTAGCTTTATAAATTAGTTTTACAGCACCTTCTTCCCAAGGTTTATCAACTATTAATTTACCATCTTTATAAGTAGAAACTTCTCCGGCCGGAAAAATGCCCAGCGGGTTTCCATCTCTTAAATGCAATAATGCATTTTTTATACCTGCAACACTTGATTTTACTTCCCTTCTATCTTCAAAAGGATTTACAGGCATCACATAAGGTTTCAAGGGCTCAATTCTATGCAATAAAAAATTAGCAATAATTTTATAATCTGGTCTTTTCTCTACCAATAACTTCAGCAATAAAACACCATCAATACCGCCAAGTGGGTGATTTGAAACTGTTATAAAAGGACCATCTTTAGGAATACGATTTAAATCTTCTTCAGGAATCTCAAAATCTATCTGAAATTCATTTAAAATAGCATTTAAAAATGCTACATCTTTTTTATTTTTATGTTTTTCATAGAATCGATTGATCCTAGATATACGCAGTGTTTTTAAAAGTATCCATCCAATAAAAGTACCTAAAAACCCGTATTTTTCGAGATTGATAACACTGGCAATTTCTTTGGCAGATACTAGACCCATAAAATATTAGATTTTTTAGACGGCTACCAAAGATATAAAATTTATTGAATAACAATTTGAACTGTCTCTTTAGTTAATTGTTTTAACAATACTTTATTATTATTTTCAATTTTTAGAATGGCACTTTCATCAAAGTGCCTGATTGTATATAATGATACTTCTTTATCAAAATTAATGTTGAACTTATTTCTTAATTTACTTAACAATTCATCAAAATTATTGAACTTATCATCCATACACACCGAAAAACTAATTGCAGAATTTTGAATTAAATTTACTTTCATCTTAGCTTGATGTAACAGTTCAAATATTTCACTGATATTTCGTTCAACTATAAATGAAAAATCTATTGAAGAAATAGATAATAATATCTGACCTTTCTTTACAATAAAACAAGGTGTTTCTGGTAGTAAATGTGCACCTCTGCTAACCGTGGTACCACCATTTTCAGGATCAACAAATGATTTAACATATAGCGGAATCTCTTTTTTCTGTAAAGGTTGTAATGTTTTAGGGTGTATTACTGATGCGCCATAAAAAGCCAATTCTATTGCTTCTGTGTATGATATTTGTTGTAATAATTGTGTTTCTTTAAAATAACGTGGGTCAGCATTTAAAACACCTTCAACATCTTTCCAAATAGTTAAGCTTTTTGCATTTAAACAATAGGCGAAAATTCCGGCAGAATAATCTGAACCTTCTCTACCTAAAGTCGAATTATTCCCTTCAATTTCTCCTGCTAAAAACCCTTGAGTGACATATAATTTTTTAGGTAAAATATTGGTTTTGATATTTTGCTCAGTTAACTCCCAATCAACTTTAGCATCTCTATAATCACTATTTGTTTTTATATATTCTCTAACATCTATCCATGAATTGACAATACCAACATCATTTAAATAAAAACCAACAATTTTAGTTGAAATTAGCTCTGCAATAGGCACTATTTGATCATAAACATAATTATAATCTGTAGATCTATTATGTATTATAAAACTATCTAACCCAGCAAATAATACTTCTACTTCATTAACTATGCTGTGTGTTTTTTCTTTAAACAGATCAGTTATAATATTATAATGGTAAGCTTTAACCCAATCAATTAAAGGTGGCAATTCTTTACTTTTATTAAAGTATGCATTCGTTATTTTTTCAAAAGCATTGGTCATTTTACCCATTGCCGAGATCACAATAAGAATATCATCATAGCCTGTTTTTCGCAAAACATTTGCTACATTTTTCACTCCATTAGTGTCTTTAACAGACGCACCACCAAACTTAAAAATCCTCATTCTTTAGATAAATATTGTGCAATTTTTTTATTGCTTATTTGACAAATATTCCATTCTTCAAACATGGTTGCTCCAGTACTTTTATAAAACTCTATGGCTGGTGTATTCCAATCTAAAACTACCCATTCTACTCTTTTAATTCCTTTTTGTAAAGAGTATTCTAAAACCTTGTCATATAATGCTTTTCCAATTCCTTTCCCTCTATATTTTTCTGTAACTATTAAGTCTTCTAAATGCATTGAAGAACCATCCCAAGTAGAAAAACGATTATAGAACAAGGCTATTCCAACAATAATGCCTTTAATTTCAGCAACAAAAGTATAAAAAGCAGGGTTTTCTTTAAATCCGTTATTAATCAGATCATCAACATTAATTTTAACAGCATTAGGTTCTTTTTCGAAAATTGCCAGTTCAGTCACTAATTTTAATACCGAAGGCATATCTTGTTGTTCACCTCTTCTAATTATAAATTCCATATGATTATTTATTCCAGCAAATTTAACGATATTTGTAAGCATAATACAACCAATTTATTTGTTATGCAAAAACACAGTACGCTGGGTGAATTTATCATCAGTAATCAAAAACATTTT